>OCVV011244290.1_pt1 | contig 41636 bp, 35 predicted proteins | sample 1539721 | NCBI WGS metagenome assembly OCVV01 (sample SAMN02144230, study PRJEB22623) | gut metagenome | biome: sheep rumen | host: Ovis aries | place: New Zealand | reverse complement strand
GCTCTCAACTTTTGGAGCAGCAAGCACCATTATGCTAGCATATTTGGTCGAGTCGTGACAAAAGTCAACGATGTTAAAATCTTTACTACTGTATACCATTTGTCTCATTCTTTAAACGAGTCCCGCTCGACCTTGTCGCTTGGTTCGTCCAAGAACTATAGGTCACTGTTCCCGAAGGGAGGTAAAGTAAAGGTATCATTTTCCCATTTCATGCACAAGACGTCAAAATTGACAGTTCACTGTCATATCATCCTACCACTAAACAATTTTCCCAATTGGAACTTTGTTGAGGATTATTAATCCCATTCTCCACCACCATCAATGTCCCAACCATTTAGATGAAAATGGTCATTGTGGAACTTGTTCATAGCAGAAATAAATTGAGACATCGTAAGTACAGCATCACTATTAGACGGTAGGTCGTCCTCATCCAGTATATCTAAGAAATCCACTGTCGGCTCATTTATTAGCACTTCTTTAGCTTTCTCTAAAAGACGGTTTATCATCTTTACCTTCTTAAGATTTAATGGCTCATCCTGCTTTTTCCTTGAAAACTCTTTAACCTCATTAAAAGCAGAATGCAACAATGGAGAGATTGTATTATAGAGCTTAACCTGATCTTCTGATGTTTTCCTAGCTTCTAATGAAGTTTTCTTCTCTGTCTGTTTCATACATTACTTCTTTAACATTGTTGGAGCTGATGTCTGTATTTCCGAACTCTTCTTACTTCCATCAACATCCCAATACCATTTACCAAATTCAAGGTGCGTATTATTCTTTTTGATAAGCTCCATGCAGTTAATGTACTGTCCCAACAACATTGTAACATCGCTATTAGTTGGCATATCACCTTCAACATCAAATCCGTCAAAATCTTCAAATGGCTTTGTATCACCAACTATCTCATTGGCACTACTAATCACTTTGTTTATATTGCGCAGTTTAAAGATATTCATCACATCGTTAGGGTTTTTCTTTACTAAAATTGTGATGTCATCATACAAACCACATAGCTGTGCGAATGTCTTCTCAAAAATTTCTATTTGCTCTTTTGTCATAACAATATAAAATTAGGGATGTAACCGTGAAAATTCTATATACTTTTTCTTTATCACTTCAATAGGTAATCGTTGATGACTACTATTGGTTGTCTCCATTAATGCGAGATCGGAATCATCCATAACCAATATACAACGCCTATCGGATGACCACAAATCGATGGTGTTTTGAAGAATTGGCTTAGACGGCTTGTTTCTAGTGAAAATAATACCGAATCTCCCAAAAGTAGAAGTCATATATCTATTCAACTGATTAATATGCTCACGCTCTACCGCCTGCACATTCTTTAGTTCAATAACTATCTGCTTGCAATCATAGGTGTCATAAACCTCTTTCAAAAAATCCGTACTGATATTGTTGTAGAAGATGAGGTCTCTAATCTGAGTACCAGACTCTATTCTACTTTGCTCAGCAGCAAAATCTAGATGGGGATAAAGGAACGATGTCAGCACTTGTCCCATCAAATCCTCGTATTTTTTGTCAGCGTTGGCTGTTTTTCCTGTAGGTAGTTTTCTAATATCTGACACTTTGCGTTTGGCGGAAGTTACTGAGATTTTGGAAAATAGAGGGTCGTTCTCACATTTTCCTCTCTCCATTTCTTTCAACGCGATATAGTTTTCCACCATACCAAAGTTCTCACGGTTATACTGTAAAACATCTATCCGGTTCTTTGTCCTATCATACTCTTTCTCAATATCCTTTATGAGATAGTTATTGAAATAATCGTCGTAATTGAGCCAAGGTGTAAATCTTAACCATCGTTTGGGAACCAACAGAACAGGTTGTTTACTTTCTTCATTCATAGGAAGTTTTACATCTTCATCAACAACCCTTACCTGTTTATAGTCATATCTATGAATCCTAACACTTTGCAGGGGAATCCCATATTTAACGCATTGATCAATGGTATAGTCTATCAGAAAAGATTTAATTAATGAACATGCAATGTCGCTCACGCGATCTTTTGATATCCGGTCGACTAAAAGTTGTATCTGCTCAAAATGTCGAAATCCATATTGTTGAACTTGTGGTATTACCTTAAACAATTCTAATATCTCTTTCGCAACATCGTTGTTAATTGATCTTCCACGTCTAGTTTTGGAAAGACCGAGACCTACCTCATCACATTCGCTCAAAAATACAAGATTGGAAATAGCAGCATCATGCTTACCATCCAAGAACAACCTGCCTAGGTTATTGAATGACGACAACATCCCATCATGTAACATATTATCCATCTGGGAAGGTGATTTCCACATAAGAAAAGGATCCACATATAGCGGTATATCCTCATCCATATATGGAATAGCGAAATCCACTTCAGATTGAAGTAGGGGAATATCGTAATAATCTGATAGTCTTGGGCGTATTATCATATCGCAATAATATCAATTATTCTTTTTGATTATATTTTAATATTTCTGCCTTTTTATCTTGTCGACCAATGCTTTGAAGTTGGTACTGCTTAGATTGTGGAGAGAATCGGCATTTACCCAATCCACATATTTTTTCAGTTCGCCTAAAAAACTAAAGATTGTGCTTACTTCTTTTAGTTCATCTTCTATTGGGGTGACAATTGCCTTTCCATATTCTTTCATCTCCTCTACTTCTTTCTCCAATTCGTCCAATTCTTTCTTCCAATGCTTAACAAGTTCCTTGTAAAAACTTCTTTTTCGTATAGAGTCATCCACGACAACGGGGAGTATCTTGTTCGTCCAGTTCTCATGCTGCATAATGCCGGACAGTTCATACATACAGTTCTTGGAAAGCATGTATTTCCTACTGAAAACGACAACAATCAAATCACCGTTTCTAATGGAATCCATAAAGTCTTTTATGTTGTCCATATAGTTGCAATCTTTTTTGTCGCGCTTGTAAGCAATACCGTATTGTTCAAGCACTAAACAGAAATGGTTCACTATGGCATCTGAGCTATTCTCCCAGCTGTATGATATATATATCGGCATCACATCGCTTCCCTTATTTTCATCCGAAATTTCCACATCCTTATGGTTTATTAAATTCAACACATCATCAATACTCTTAACTGGAGAATGATTCTCATAATATTTGTTTTCAAACTGTATCAGGTATCTGTTTAAATACTTATAATAGCCATCCTTACTGATAAGTTCTCTTATCACTCTTTTCACCTCATGTAGCGACTCTTCATTAACAACGGCTATCTTCTCCAACGAAGAAATGATGCTTGTATTGGTGAAATCATTATTATATCTGTTCTGGTGGCAAATGTCCAGCACCTGTACCAGTAAAGTGGCAGCATTGACATCAGAATAATTAAAATTGTAATCCCGATAGTCATCTAAAAGTTCATAGTGCTCCACGATATATGCAAGGGCATCAACGCTTCCAATACCTAGCAGTATTCGCAAGGCCTGTTTTTGTTCATAACCTTCAAACGCATCAATTCGAAACTCCAATTTTTCTTTTACCCATCTTTCGTCTCCCAACTCTTTGCACAAGGTGTTATATACCGCCAATTGGAGTGTCACTGCCATCTTGTCTATTGCGGCCTTCATCTCGTTTACCATGATGCCAGCCTTTATCATCTCTTCGGCAAGGTACTCTTCGCTTCTGCATCCGTTAGTAATATATTCAAACACCGTCTGATAACCTTCCAACAGGCGGTGCTTGATGACATATTCTGCCATCCGTACGCCAGTTCTATGGTCTTTCCATCGTTCCACGTCTCGCAACAGAACAACTATCTGCTGGCCAAGTTTATCGCCCCCGACCTTCTCTTCGATATACTCAAAAAGTGTATAGGCCTCATTAAATCCTCTGCCACAATTTCTCGAAACGGATACTTCTGAAACTGGAATCAACTCAATGAGGGTATCTTCATCAACAGTAAACCATCCCTCCAGCATTAACTTAAGGGATATCTCTTCAAACTCCCACTCGCATTGGTAGCCTTTTCCCATGTCTTCAACAATGCTCTTCGCAGTTTCCGACATGCGTTTCTTTGCACTTTCATCCGCTAATCTCGTCTGAAATGTCATGTGCATCGTGTTTCTAACTACCACCATAAAGAAAGTGTCATATACACTCTTGTCCTTTATAGCTCTTACAACATCTTCACGAGAAAACGTTCCATCACGATACATATAATGGCTATAAAACTGATACACATAGCTGTTCCATGGATTTTCATCATCTTCTTTCAACAATCTTTTCAGCCCGTCGCGGGTTTCTGATTCTGTCCTGTCAAGCAGGTCCAGGACTTGTTGTTTAAAAACTTCATAGTCCGCAACGTTTTCAAAATGTTCTTTCTGGCGCAGTCTTCTTTTCTTCTCATACGCCGTTTCAGGGAAAAATTCATTATACTTCTGCTTTGCATAGCCCGCCATTTCCCAGTATGGACTCCAATTAAAGTTGTATGCCCATCCCCTGTCATCATCACTATTGGGGTCTAACATAGAATAATAGGTGTCAATGTCCTCCTTGGTTATCCATAAGCCGGTCTTCAAAACAAGTTTTTTAACGTCATCCTTGCTATCGAAATCACCTGGCAAAGCACTGCTTTCTTTATTATATAATGCTTTCTCATTGGCAGCAATGCCTGTGATCTTATAGAATTCCCTATACACCATCAAGACATCCTGATGGTCATGGGTATGGTGATATAATTCGGAAAATGTCCGTAAATAAGACGACTCGATGGTCTTCAAGAGTGTCTGTTTACTTCCTTTCTTTATCAGTCTAGCTGCATTTCTTAGAAGGCTCTCTATCATGTCCTTGTATCGCAACCATTCACTATCATAGTAATACAGATAGTTTTTGAACTCATGATTCAATATCTTTTCTATACCCTCGGCGTTCTTTGTCGTTGCAAGTGCAGCATATATCTCATCTCTCGAAACTATATGTGTCGTATTCCCTTTATGCTGGTCACGTACATAATGTTCTTTGTCAAGTATATAGTCAACGTAATCATCCACCATGCCAGTCCTGTGTATCAGCGAAATCATCACTTTGATGGCATCGTAGTTCTCGCTATCCTTGAAAATTTCAAAATAACGCTTGACGTATTTCTTTTTATTGAAGAATTGATTCCCGAGATACAAATACTGTAGGTCGCCTGTCGGCTTTTCTTGTAGGTTCCTTCGAGTAATATCATCAAGAACACCTAACAGTTTATTAAACACCTGTTCAGAACTATTTTCGACTATCGTCCATTTCATGAAATAGCACAAACACATCAAATCAGCATAATAGGGAGTGCCAGGTTCCGCATTTTTCAACTCATCTGCAATATACTCTACTGTTACGTCCGACTGTCCAAAATTCAACATATCCCTGTAGTCATCTGCAAGAATGTTTGACATTCTGATGCCCAGATTCTTATATTCTTGAAGGATACTGATAAATATATCATCCCTCGTTTTCGGATTCAAGGAACTACTATCAGCATATATTATCAAATCCATGCTGGCCAGTTTCAGCCATTCGATGTTTTCTTTAATCTTATCCTTATCACAGTGACCATACATCCCTAACCATAGCATGATAATATTATACCATTCTGGTTTGATTTTTCTATTAGGCAACGAAGCTAGTTCCTTGGCTTTTCCAAGGCCCTCCTTATATAAAAAGGTGGCAGTCAACCATTCCCTGAAAGCGTTATGTTCAAAAGAACAGATATCATTCTCACACTTGATAATAGAATAACGCTTACATTCATCTATCTTTTGTCGGTCATTATTCAAACACTTTTCAAACTCAGCCTCCGATAATGTCTGCCTGTTCATAAGCGACATTGCCACAGCAACATGTTCCAGCATTACCATGACCTCTTCTATGTCAGTACTGTACGCAGCCAGAGTCCTTTTCTCCTTCTTTTCCAGCCTATGGCTCTTTTCTATAAACATCCTATATATACCTGCTCTGTCTTTTGGCAGTTTCTTGTTTTCTATGTATGCATCAATCAGTACATTCAGGAAGAATGGCTGTTTTGCGAAGTCCACGAGTTGTTGCTCTACAATCATCTGCCAAAGCGTGTTCTTGATACCGAGTACATTCTTAATGTGCACCTTAATATCATCAATGCTCATGTACTCGATATACAACTGATGAAATGCGTTCAGTTGGTCTTGTCTTCTATAGTTGCTCCGACAAGACAGTACCATCTTCAGGTCGGGATTATCATGCGCATATGAATTGATGGTCTTCAGAAGATCCTCTCTCTCCTTACCATTTATTTCATCAAGGGCATCTATGACAACCACGACTTCCTTACCGTCAATCCATTTTTCCTGCGGCATATCCTCCTGTTTGAGGTCATAACTCGACTTCACCTCGTAACTAACTGGCATGAACAAGCCACTCTTCTGTAATTCCCAACAGAGGTTCTTAAGTTCCGTCGTCTTTCCTGTCTGTGCGCCACTATATACGATAAACTTGTTTTTCTTCTCAACAACTTCACTAGTTACATAGTCGGCAAGAGTAAACCTCTCCTCATTCTTCAAAAGATAGCGCAAGAAGTCATTACCGTCCTGTTCATCCGTACAATACCGACGAATATATCCTTCTACTGGCTCATGCTTCGTTAATCCTCTTTTGGGTCGAGTAACGACAGGGATAGAAATCCTACGGAGTATTTCATCTGTTTTCCTGTCCAACCTTGTTAATATGATACTGTTTTGGTGTGCTTCATCATAAACAGCATCAATCTTCTGCTCTATGATGAAGTTATAGCAAATCGTACTATTTCTCAGTTCTTCAGCCCACAGTTCCAACAACTCTCGCTCATCTATATGTTCTTCGCGCACAAGGTATTTTTTTAAATCCTCGAGATTACGGAACATCCGAATGGACATACTCCTTCTGATGCCATCATTCTTACACCATTTCTTTAGTGCTTTCTGATAGCATTCCTCCAGTTCCTTTTCTAAAGTGGTATTCTTGCCAAAATAGCCCACGGCCTCCTTTACCGTGGGAATGTTATTGGCTAGATAGGAAATAATAAAACTCAAAATCAGTTCCATTTGTTGTAACACTCATTATTTCTTATAGTATATCCCGCTTCATCTTATCAAAGCATCGATGATTGTTCTTTGAGAAGTGAAGCCCAAAGATATCTTCCTTCACTTCGTCTGCAGTCTTATGCATCAATCGGGCTATCTGACGAATATTCGACATCGGGTATTTCCTTTTCAGGTCAAGTAGTCGAAGTGCTTCACCCTTGTGATATTCATATCGTTCCTCTAACCGAAACAGTTTGGTGTATGAAGCATAGACTCCATGTGCATTGATTATCATACGATAGCAGTCTTTATGTCTCATAAACCCACTGGTGCAAACTTTCTCCTGATTTACCTTGAAATGGATTTGTTTGTTGGCATCAAAATCCTCGCTACAAGGTGCAACTAACTTCAGCCCGTCCAACGAATCACTCAACGAATTCTTCCGCTTCAGCCGTTCATTACAGACAGGACAAGATGGTACAAAGTTATGCAACGACAATGCAACCAATGGGCAATCGTCCTTGGCTAGTGCATGATCAAGGTCAAACTGTGATTTCATTTCATCAACATCGACTATATATGGATTGATATACGCCATGTCACAATAGTAGCAGGTGTGTATATTCAAATCGTCCATTTTCTTTCTGAAGAAGCCAGAGATAACCCCCTGATGAGTTTGATGACCAGCTCCAGTCTTATCGTAATTGAAAACCATATTCAGAAGATAGCTTTTGATTGTCGCTAACTCCTCCTTCTGTTCCAGAGTCTCACTAGGGAGATTCTGATATCGCTCATAGACATCGACAAGTTCACAGAACGTTGCCGACATCAACTCTTTCACGCTTTCAGTAAAGACAGACAGAGCTGGATGTAATTCTTTAAAATCCCTCCAGCGTTCTTCCAACTCGTCCAAGTCTTTAAACTCCGAGACGTATTCGTTAGCGAGAGCAATCCACGCATTTCCCTCTGGATAAACCTTTCCTATCATGATTCGGTATTACTGATTCTGGCTTTTAGTTCGTCAAGATGCTGTTGTGTGCGTTCAATCTCGTCCTGTATGTCACAAGGAACATATTCAGAAAGCATCTCATAATACATCTGTGTAACATCATCCTTCACATACCCGTCAGCGATTTGTTCTATTAGGAGTCTGAAAAACAACTTCTTTTCCAAGAAAACTTCTTTTCTTAACGTCCTATTTTGTTGATGGTACAACTTGATAATATCATCAATTTGCTTCAAAGCCACGTCACCTATGGTCTCTTCAAGGAAGAAATGGCCATCAAGTAGATCATAGATGTTGGCGGCAAAAGTTCTCTTGTCTGGTTTCTGCTTCCATTCCTTAGAGAGATACATAACGTTGCAATCCAACATATCGGTAAGAATAAAAGGTGAATGCGTCACAAAGATAAGGTGAATTCCTTTGATGTTCCTCAGACCAGCATGTTCCATCTGCTTCAAAAGATAGTTGATAAGCGTCCGCTGGAATTCTGGATGGAAATATAGTTCAACTTCTTCAAATATAACCGACACATAGTCATACTCCAGTCTTTGCTGCTCACTTATTCTATAGTCCAGATTCCTCAAATGGTAAACCAGAGCTCCTGCAGAGTTTAGGCGTTGCATCTGTCCGGAACTCAGTGTCGAGATAGCATATGTCTCATCTTTTTTATTTTTCAGTTCAATCTCCCCCTTGAATACAGGAGGTGGCAGGTGTTTTACCAATTCAGAGAGTCTCATATTGTCACCACCAATGACTGTCTTTAACTTATCAAATGTTACAAACCACTCATACCCCTCTGGTGTCCGAGTTGTTTTCTCAGCCTGGTACATTCCGCCTTGCTGCTCCTTCAGATAATTGATTGTTTGATGAAGCTTCAGTGTGGTATAGTCATCTTTTCGGAGAATGCTCTGGATGTCTCGCTTCAACTCCTTCTTGATATTGTTTGTTGGCCAATCCTGTTTCAGAGCTTCGCATGAGGCATCATAGTGATAGCTCCTCCTTTTGTAAGGTTCGTATGTTGACAGAATCTCTATTATCTTATAAGGAATATATAGTGTCGCTTTGTTAATCGGGTCATTCGGTTCCTGTAAATATTTGTCTAACGTTTGGCTGAGCTTTATGACATTAATTTCTCTCAACACTTCCCAGACTGCCAGCAAAAATAGTACACGATAAAGTTGAGCATAGTTCATCCATCTTAGCGGCTTGCCTGAGACAAAGTACTTCATTTCATGAGTCATGTTAAACGAATGAATGTCAGCATCTTCTTCGTAGGCCCGAGCTATAATATCTACATAACCAGCTAAATCAGTATAACTATGTTTGGGAGTATTATCAACCTCAAAACTAGACAGCCAAAATAACAATTGATCATTCTTGTCCAACAATTCATTGAAGGATGAGAAAAACTCTTGGAAATTATAAAACATTTCCTGTGCAACCTCAAGGGCATTATCTCCATCCAGGTCATCCATATGACATTCATCGTCAGAAACTTCCTTGAAATACTGGCCCAAAGTAACATCCAACAACTTTGTTCCCTTATCCAGTGAGAAAGCGAAGCCGTGCGCCTCCACTCCATCACTGACTATACGTCGATCTTTGTCATCACCTGCATCCGTAAAAATAGCCATCAACCGCTGTATTGACAAATCAAGTTCCTTGTTAACATTGATGTTGCCACCAGTACGCATGGGATTTATCACCAACGGAGTTTGGTATGAATCATTCTTATGGAAAAGGCCGTCCAACCAACTCCCTGTATTTGATGTCTCATATGCAAACAGATTCGAATTATATGAATAGAGAGCATAATTTATCACCAGCGAATAGAAAAGTCGGTTCCTATGATTTTCCATTATATCATTCATTCTCTCTTGTGGTGCCTCTTGACGTATACGAATCTCAATTTCATTCTGAAACCACCTTATTCCATGGTCATCACAGCGGATAGTGTAGATGATGTCCTCAACTTCATAATAGAGACATGCCTTGATGTCCTTTACATAACAAAGCGTGTCCTGAGAAGCCCTAAATCCCATCGCACACGCGAAGTTGTTCAGGATACGAAGCATCAATTCTATCAGCGTACTCTTACCTTCACCGTTCTTTCCAACAACAGCAGACACCTCCACATGGATTATACAATCCTCATACCCCTTTATGTCGTAAACTCTCAGTTCCTGTTCTACATTATGCTTCTTACAAATAAAATCAGTGCCCCCTACATCTTCGTAACTATTGTCAAAGAAGTAAGTTTTCTTATCATCCAAACACTTTCTAAAGTTCTTTGGACAGCCATCTAAAATCCGTAATGCAATTATCTTAAACATACTTTCATCGAATCAATAATATTGTACTGTATGTTGCGATACCATCGCGACCTCAAAGCCACTGATCTCTACGACTTTCCGTAGAGCCTTCATATCATACATTCCACCTCTCCTCTCCAAATTTCTTCATCGTGCATTACATTGTCATGAATGTAACAAAACCATGCTGTACGCCGTCTTCAATCGTTTTACATTCCGTACCCATCAACGCATTGTATTCATCAATGGCTGTTTGATTCTCCTTTTTGTAGAAATAAGCCATACACATATCATCATACGCATTAAAAACCTTCATCATTTCAAGCATACGCTTGTCATCCTCTTTATAACTGTCCTTGATATTCAATATCCCCGGAGAAATCCTTCTCATGTTCTCAATCATCACATTTAGCAAATCCGATGGATTTGAATTGTAGCAGTCAATCGTCTGATGATTCAATGCCGAATCCCCGTTAAGGGTCTCAACATTAAAATGAAGCTTATTCTCATCGTCACTCCCTTTATGTGGCATATCTACCCTTACAACGTATGGCACTCGGTTTCTGTCATAAAGATAAATCTTCATTCTTGTCGTGTGGGCCTCGCTTCCTCTTTCCTCTACACTCAGTTTTTCATTCAGGGGAGCATCGGGTATTTCTATTCTGAAAATGTATGCATTATGGAAGTTATACAGAAAGAAACACATCATATCAAGCAATGACTCATGATATTTCTCATCCGACAATGTAGCAATTAGCAGAGAAGAGCAGAATGACACAAATGCACAATACCCCTGCATTATCTTTACCGTAGAGAAAACGCCATCTAGTAGATATTTTGCGTTAATCGGACTCTCTTCCTTTATTTCCAATCCATAAAATATTACCATGCCTAAGAACGACATCAGTACCTCGCTGTGATAGAGTGTAACCCCGTCAGGGCTACCATAGGTTTTTATTCTTTCAGGCACTTCCCCTGTCTCTTGAAGGAACAGATTGATGATAAACTGAGAGAATGAACAGTTCGTAATGATAAGATTATCACGCAGTCTTGCACCCAGTTTTCCGATGCCAAAATCCAAGTGGTAATTGTCGAAATAACTACGCAGTTCCTTAAAAATATTATCCTGTACTTGCAGATACCTGATAAGCGAGAAATCCAGTTGGCAACCCAGTTCATCAAAAGGCCCATACAGATGTTTACCATTTTTATCTTGCAACTTCACCCATCTGTGTTTTGGCAAGCTATCATACACTTCCTCTAACGGGATATTAATAGGTTTAGGCATGTAATACGACTCAATGATAGCCTTGAAGTCGTCGAACGTAACACCATAGTCGTGGATGTATTTGAAAAGTGACGTCCAAAGATAGCGTTCTGTTGGAGTCAATACCCCGTCGAACTTCAGTTTCTCATAGTCCGAAACGCTATGGTCTCTTGCCAGCATATCAATGCTTTCCAATAGCATCTCTTTCCTATCGTCAGGCATATCTGCAGTAACAAACTCTTTAGTGTACTTCTCCTTATAATATTTATAGCGTTCAAACTCTTCTTCCTGCAGTTTATGCAAATGACTCAACGGACTCATTTCTCTCTCCATATTGAATCACCATTTCTTGATCACTTGCATACACACTGTATTTACCATCTCCGTCACTATCAGTGGCAGGCAATCTCTAGTTTGTAGATATGCCAAGACCTTCCCCGAAGGATGCCCATACGAATTTGTGCTACCACACGACATTGGGAAGTAATATCTCCGATCTATATGATTTTTATTCATATCAAACGATTTAAGGCTACCATGATGTGGCAGCTGAATGGTTCCAATGTTTCTCCATACATCAGAAAATATGCCATTCCTCCACCCATCTATATCACAGTCGCTATCACCAGTATATAGACAGCCAGCTCTTCTTTGTCTCAAACGTTTGAACGTATCTTGAAACATCATGTATGAAAAATAATCACTGTCTTCTTTTGCTGGTCCAGAATACAGTAGCAGAGAATTAATATTTACGCCACCAGTCACCTTTTCATAAGCTGTTTTAATGGCTTTTCTCAGCTTTTTATTGTTAATAATCCCTGATACATAACTCTCGTCCAAAAGCAAATGAAGAAGTTCTTCGCCATTTTTCGCAACTTGTAGTCCCACTTCTTCAAACCACTTTTTAACATCAACATCAAACAACAACTTGTTTAGGCTATCCAAAAGTTCCATCCTGCGCGATGACGCACTTATATTGCGCGGTATCAATACCCAGTCTGGTTCGCTTTCTTCTATTTGGAGCATTATCTTTTCCCCTTCTGAAATGATATTATCTTTTTCATTGCTGTCACTAATGAATACTATACGAGTATCAGTACCATTATTATTACCATCAATACGGTTAAGTATCCACCTTAAGAAATTCTCTGTTTCTTGATAGTTGGCAATATAGTTCAAGCTTATACCGATTCTAACTTCATCTCTATTTACCAATGGCAAAACAATATTCCGCACCTTCTTATTCACACTTTCTATTAGCGTATTTACCAACGAAATATGGTCGTAATCAAGATGCGAAATAAACAGGTAGTCTATCGTATCATTCTTGTCAAAAGCCAAGTCAACAACTTTCTTGGCTTTTGTTATGGTTCCCCAAGAGGTGCCACAGTCATACACAATGTTAAATTTGGCCTGAGGATTATCCATATTATAGAATCTCTCGGAGTAAAACGCCCCCTGCCCCACTGGATGAAATGTACGTACTACCTTCATATCTTCACTTTTATATTTTCTTTCTCCCCGCCCCTACGTTTCTCCGTAGGGCCTTTATCACTCTCCCCCATCCTTCACCCACATCCCCCACATGGGGCACTCATCCAACTCGGATAATCACCGTATTGAGATTGGGCATCACAGAGCATGTCTGTGAAGCGGGAGCTGCAGTGCAGGTCATTGATCAGCAATCAGCTTATTTTGTTTTATATCTAAACACAGATTCATTTGGAAAAACCACTAGAGCCAACTTTTGCATTTTAAGCCAAAAGCCTATTTCTCCTCTTCCACGCCACCCACCAAAATTATCTATGAATCAGCGCGTTACAAGATTTTAATGTTTATTAAGACGTGTACTCGATGGATGGTTTTAGGCTTCACATCCCCTTTCCGTTGGCAAATATAAGAATTATTTTAATTCCCGCCAAATTTATAAGCAAAAATTTTACAAAAAAAATAAGCCGCAGGCATTTCTGCTTTGTGAAGTGAACCCCGAAAGTTAGACAAAATACTATCGGGGTTCACTTCATTTGCTTGCGGCTCATGTAGCAATTAAGAAGTTGCGTGCCATGTACCTGTCCCCTGGCACGAGAACGAGGTGCCATGTACCAGTCCCCTGGCACGGGATGGCACCATTACCTTATACTTTTTCGAGTTTTCTCAAAAGTATCAATTTCCCACTGAGAAGGCGACTGCTCTCTAAACAACTTTTCGTATCTCACTGATTCAGCATCATTATTTAAAGCTAAATACGAATTTGACAGCGTCGCATATTTCCACTTAAGTTCTTCGGGATTTCCTTCGTCCAATGATTTCTGAATGACAGAAATAACCTCCTTATATGTTATTTCAGCTTCAACCCGTGAATGAACTTCAAACTCACCCTCAGATATTCTTGCCTTCATAAGCATGCAATTTGCATAGTTTTCGCCATTATAATAGTCTTTATATAAATTCCAACCTTTTTTATACGACTCTATAGCAGTATCTAAATAACTAGGATCTTCTGTTGCAAGCCAAAGGCGCTTACAAATCGCGCCTCGAATACCCAAAGTTTCCGTATCAGAGTCATCATCTATCTTATTTATGATGGATAGCGCGTCTGTTAATGCTCTAAGCATTGACGGTGTTTCACTCTTATATCTGCAGAGAGCTTGTTGTTGAATATAATACTTATCGTTCTCAACTTTAGCACCCAACTTGGACCAGTATTCTTCTGCTTTGTTGAAGTCATTGGCCTCCATCCTTTCCTTAGCCTTCTCCGTCAAAGAATAAATCGTATCTTCTTTTTCTTTCAGCTCACCGATTATATTCATAATCTCGTCGTGAGAGATTTCTGGCTGTCTCGTATTTGGTATATATGAGTACAACGGACTGTCCGTATGAGGTTCTGCGACTACGCTTTTTATCAGATCGCGCAATTGGGGTACACAATTTTTAATCTCTTGGTCAGAGATTTCATTTCCTAAATGCTTATAACTAAGAGTTCTACCATGGTTGATATCAAATGGAATCTTCCCTTCATCTTCTTTAATTATAATAGTTGAATAGGGGCGTAAAGTATGGCGTACTCCTAACTCATAAATTGCATTAGGATTAAAGGTTGATATATCAGCTATAACAACATCCGCGTAATATAATAGTGCATACATGCTCCTATCAATAATCCCCGACTCAACGATTTCGTCTGCTCGGATGCACTTACACCCAGCCTCTTCAACAGCAGGGCGAATTATTTTTTTATAAGTGGCATCCAAATCAATTGTACGATTTGTATCTGGGTCTTTTTTCTTGCCAAAGCCCATCACAACAAAACAAACTTTCTTATTCATATTTTTTATCATTTAGGTCTAACAATAACTTCACTCGCAATAGGATGGCTTCGCTTATTGTAAGCCAACTCTATATATTTATTTGGGGCTTGAGAAAAATCACTCCACTTAACCAAAACACAATATCTATCATCTTCAGCAAAAGCACACTTACCATGATTATTCAAATAGTAATTCCTCCCAAATTCCTTAATAACAGTATTGTCTGTTATATCAACTATATTATGGTTACCATGACAGACAGCACACGATTGCTGCCCTTTATAAATTTCCCCATACATTTGCGGAAGTACAACACCAAGAATACCACTCCTTGTATTACCTTTTCCGTCATACAACGAGGCTTGTAGTTCCCTCTTTATAATTTTTTGCTCATCCCACCCCAAAGATTCAGAACTACGTGAGCCTATTAAAAAAATAGTCACAGTTGAATCTGAAAGATAATCTTCTCGAATTTTCCTCATAATATAATCTTCATCATCTGAATCAATTGGTGTATCCAGCGATTTATCAATCATATCAACCTTATTATCATTTACCCAAGACTGGATCCTCTTCTTGTAGTATTCGTCTTCTTTTTTAAAAGAAATAAAACATTTATGTCCCATAATAAATATACCTTTTATATTAAATCGCAAGAATGCTAATCAAACTCCCATAAGCAATACTATCTCCATTATTTTAATAACTCTGATAAATAGCACACTCTCTTACCGCCCTTGCAACTGAGCTTGCATTCCACTTACAGATTTTCGTAGCAGCATCTTTCACCACTTTAGAAGTTCTCTCTGCCCCCCAGTACTCAACAGCAATAATAGGTTTGTTGTACATTTTTGCTAATTCTATCTCGATATTAATCCATTTGCTGTAACTAGCATACACACCCGCAAGAATAATCACACAGCTGCATCCTCTTATTTTTGCATCAATTGCAGCCCTCAACTCTTTATCCGACTTTGAATGAACAGGGTCATTTTTCGGTATGGAATGGTTGTAAAAGCTAACACTCTCCTGGCGAAGGAAACTTTCAACTTTGTCATACTGACTTGAATAAGCCCACGAATGGGAAATAAAAATTCTGTACATATTTTAAATTGTTTAAGGTAAATAATATATTTACCATTTACAGGCAAAAGACGTACCAATACGGCATTTAGAGTTTCGCACGCCTCATTTACATCCATTAGTGACATATTGGCACACCTAACTTATACCCCAACCTTTACAAGAGACATCCCCTCCCACCCTAACCAAAGGTTAATCCGCCCGGGATTAACATATCGCCATACTGTCGCAAGGCAGTTGTTAACAACAAATTTTTAAACGAGGGGCAGGAACCAGGGCGTTCCTACAAGCTTCTGAGACCTGCCCTTTATTTTATGAGAGTTTTGAAAAAAGTTTGAGCAAAACGGTGGTAAAATGACAGGAGCTTAGCTTCTGGCTAATGACATGAAACAAATTTCTGATTGCACAGGTGGTCGTGTAACGATGCTGTTCGATACAGCCAGTCAGAACAAGATACAAGGAACCAAGGCTATGCTGAAGTTTGCCAACTTCATTTATAAAGTCAATTTGAATGTCGCGAGACACTATATAAAAATCGTTATGAAAGGTGGCGGGCCATTATCTGGGTCTCTCATAAATAAAGGTTCAATAATCCAGATAACCCTATCCCCATTTTTAAGCATAATAATAAATCGTATAATATATGCAGAATGTTATTATTACCGGCGGAGCCGGATTTATTGGCAGTCATGTAGTAAGACTGTTTGTAAACAAATACCCGGATTATAAGATTATCAATCTGGATAAGCTTACTTATGCCGGTAATCTTGCAAACTTGAAGGACATTGAAGACAAACCGAATTACAAGTTTGTCAAGATGGACATCTGCGACTTTGATGGAGTATTGAAGTTGATGCAGGATGAAAATGTGGATGGTATTATTCACTTGGCAGCAGAAAGTCATGTAGACCGCAGCATTAAAGATCCTTTCACTTTTGCTCAGACTAACGTAATGGGAACGCTCTCACTTCTTCAAGCTGCTAAGGCATACTGGGAGAGTCTGCCAGAGAAATATAAGGGCAAACGTTTCTACCATATTTCCACCGACGAGGTATATGGCGCATTACAAATGACCCATCCGGAAGGAATAGAGCCTCCTTTCACTACCAAGGCAAGCAGTGGTAAGCACCATTTAGCCTATGGTGAGAAGTTCTTTACCGAGGATTTGAAGTATCAACCCCACAGCCCATACAGTGCAGCAAAGGCAAGCTCTGACCACTTTGTACGTGCTTTCCATGATACCTTTGGTATGCCCACCATAGTGACAAACTGTTCTAATAATTACGGCCCTTACCAGTTCCCTGAGAAGTTGATACCGTTATTCATCAATAACATTCGTCATCGCAAGCCTTTGCCCATCTATGGCAAAGGTGAGAACGTGCGCGACTGGCTTTATGTAGTAGATCATGCACGTGCCATTGATGTCATCTTCCATGAAGGTAAGATAGCAGAAACCTACAATATAGGTGGCTTCAATGAGTGGAAGAATATTGATATCATTAAGGTTCTCATCAATACCGTTGACAGACTTCTTGGGCGTCCTGAGGGTGCAGATATGGATTTGATATCATACGTTACGGATCGTGCAGGACACGACCTCCGTTATGCCATTGATAGCACAAAACTCCAGAAGGAACTTGGCTGGGAGCCCAGCCTCCAGTTCGAGGAAGGTATTGAGAAGACTGTCAAGTGGTATCTTGATAACCAAGAATGGTTAGATAATGTAACAAGTGGAGACTACCAAAAATATTATGAGAATATGTACAAAAATAGATAATTATGAAAGGAATTGTTCTCGCCGGTGGTTCCGGCACAAGGCTTTACCCTATAACCAAGGGCGTGAGCAAGCAGTTGCTCCCTATCTATGATAAACCGATGGTTTATTATCCTATCAGTGTGCTGATGCTTGCTGGTATTAAGGATATTCTGATTATATCTACCCCTTATGACCTTCCTGGATTCAAGCGCCTGCTTGGTGACGGCTCAGATTATGGAGTGAACTTCCAATATGCTGAGCAGCCTTCACCCGATGGCCTGGCTCAGGCTTTCATTATTGGAGAAGAGTTCATTGGTGATGATAGCGCTTGCTTGGTTCTTGGTGATAACATTTTCCATGGTGCAGGCTTTAGTGCTCTTTTAAAGGAGTCAGTACGTACAGCTGAGGAAGATAAAAAAGCAACTGTTTTTGGCTACTGGGTGAACGATCCTGAGCGTTATGGTGTTGCTGAATTCGATAAGGATGGCAACTGTCTCTCTATTGAAGAAAAGCCCAAAGAACCTAAGAGCAACTATGCCGTAGTTGGACTTTACTTCTATCCCAACAAGGTTGTTGATGTAGCAAAGCATATCAAACCCTCAGCCCGTGGAGAATTAGAGATTACCACTGTGAACCAAGAATTCTTGAAAGATGGTGAGCTGAAAGTCCAAACTCTTGGTAGAGGTTTCGCTTGGCTTGATACAGGTACTCACGACAGCTTAACGGAGGCCACCAACTATATTGAAACCATTGAGAAGCGTCAAGGTTTGAAGGTGGCTTGTCTGGAAGGTATAGCTCTTCGCAAAGGTTGGATTACTACAGACAAAATGCGTGAGTTGGCCAAGCCAATGCTTAAGAACCAATACGGCCAATACCTGTTGAAGATGGCTGATGAATTTGAGAAAAATGGTGCTGGAAAAATTGACGAATTTTAAAACAGATGATAGAAGTAAAGAAAACAGATATTGAAGGCGTCCTCATCATTGAACCTAAAGTGTTTGGTGATGCCCGAGGCTATTTCTTGGAGAGTTTCAACGCCAAGGAATTTGCAGAGAAGACAGGCTTGAACATCAACTTTGTTCAAGATAATGAAAGTATGTCTTCTTATGGCGTGATGCGTGGATTACATTTCCAACGGCCACCATATACTCAAAGCAAGCTCGTGCGTTGCGTGAAAGGTGCTGTATTAGATGTTGCTGTGGATATTCGTAAGGGGAGCCCTACGTACGGAAAGCATGTTGCTGTTGAACTGACTGAGGAAAACCACCGCCAGTTTTTTGTGCCCCGTGGTTTCGCTCATGGCTTTGCTGTTCTGAGTGAAGTGGCTGTGTTCCAATATAAATGCGATAACTTCTATGCGCCTCAGGCTGATGGAGGTATCAGTATTCTAGATAGTAGCCTTGGCATTGATTGGAAGATACCTACAGAAAAAGCATTGTTGAGTGAAAAGGACACTAAACATGCTTTACTGAAGGACTTTGATAGCCCGTTTGATATTAACGTAAACCTGTATTAGATATGAATATACTGGTTACTGGAGCCAATGGCCAGCTTGGCAATGAAATGCGTATTCTGGCAAAGAATAGCTCAGATAAGTATATCTTCACTGATGTCATAGATGCTTCTGAGGAATCCATAGCGATGTTAAAGAAGTTGGCTGGCGATGACATCAATACAGACACAAAGCATCTTGATATCACTAACCTTGATGCTATTCGTGAAATTGTAAAACGAGAAAGCGTTGAAGTCATTGTCAATTGTGCGGCATGGACAAATGTTGATGGTGCAGAAGAACCTGAGAAATATACTTTAGTTGAGAAACTGAATGCGACTGCTCCTGAAAACTTGGCTATCGCTATGAAGGAGGTTAACGGCTTGCTAATTCATATTTCTACTGACTATGTATTTGGTAAGGAACCATATAACACTCCTTGTAAGGAAGACCAAAAGGGTACACCCACTGGAGTATATGGTTTAACCAAATTGCATGGTGAGCAAGCTATCCAAAATGTGAGTTGCAAATATATAATCATTCGCACTGCCTGGTTGTATTCCGAGTTCGGTAAGAACTTTGTTAAGACAATGTTGAATCTCACGGCAACCAAGCCTCAGTTGAAGGTTGTCTTTGACCAAGTTGGCACACCAACTTATGCTTACGACCTTGCTCAAGCAATAATGGTAATACTTGGAGAGTACAAGAAAGAATCATTAACTCTGAACCCTGAACCATTCATCAAAAATGGTGTCTACCATTTTTCGAATGAGGGGGTATGTTCTTGGTATGACTTCACTATGATGATTGCAGAATATGCTGGTAATACCGGTTGTGATATCCAACCTTGTCATAGTGACGAATTCCCCAGTCTTGTAAATCGTCCGTCATTCTCTGTACTTGATAAAACCAAGTTTAAGACTGCTTTTGGTGTCAAGGTTCCATATTGGACAGACTCATTAAGACTGTCTATAAGAAATCTATCTGTATAGCATTTCGAAAAAGGAAAGGGCTAGTATCTGGTATTCCTTTAATTGGGTTTATAGTCTTGTATTAGCAATGAGAATCTATTATTAATGGTAAGTAACAGTTTTAAATGCAGGAAGACGCAAGTAAATTAAGCAATAAACGAATAGCGAAGAATACAATTGTCCTATATGTACGGACAATTTTCACATTGTTCATATCACTTTACACATCAAGGGCAATTCTAAATATTCTTGGTGTAGAAAACTATGGTATATATAACGCCATAGGTGGTTTTGTCTCAATGTTTTCCATGATAAGCGCTACTTTGGTAGCATCTACTCAAAGGTATTTAACATATGAATTAGGTCGAAAAGGCAGTAATCAATCAAGAGATGTGTTTAGTGTAGCAATGATGATTCATTTGATTCTGGGTCTTGTATTGCTTCTGCTCTTCGAGACAGTTGGATTATGGTTTTTGAATGCAAAAATGAACATTGAACCAGACAGAATGATTGCAGCAAACTGGGTTTATCAGTGTTCTATCTTTGCTTTCTTACTAAACATTATCCGTTCGCCTTATGAAGCATCAATTATTGCTCATGAAAAGATGTCCACTTTTGCCTATGTTAATATTCTAGAGGCGCTTTTGAGACTGGTAATTGTTTTCTTACTATTGTTGACGATAAAAGATAAGTTAATAATTTATTCCGTTTATCTCACTATAATTTCCATTATTATTTTTTTGCTTTACTTTTTTTATTGTAAGGTTAGATTTGACGAAGCCAATTTTTATATTGTTAAGAACAAGGAACTGTACAAAGGTATTGTCGGTTTTGCAAGCTATAACTTCTTAGGCTCTGTTTCTGTTGTCATTTCGCACCAATGTGTTAATGTAATTTCAAATTTGTTCTTCGGTGTTGTCGTAAATGCAGCAAGGGGAATAACTACACAAGTGCAATCTGCCATCAGTAAGTTTGTGAATGACTTTTCTGTAGCTCTAAATCCCCAAATCACAAAATCCTATGCTCAGAATAACTTTTCAAATATGATGAGTTTAGTATATAAGGGTGCTAAGTTCTCATATTTTCTGTTTCTTTTTTTTGCGATACCCATAGTAATACAAGCTCCCATTGTTCTGAAACTATGGCTAAAGGTTGTACCTGATTATACCATCATATTTGTTAGGTTATCTTTGATAGATGCTTTGATTACTACTTTGAGCAATTCTATTTCAACAGCAGCAATGGCTACTGGTGATATAAAGAAAATGTCCATCTGGATCGGTATTATTAGAATTAGTGTTCTTCCTTTTACTTATCTTGCCTATAAACTTGGTGGTAATCCTGCAAGCGCATATGTCGTTTTGATTGTTTTTGATATAATACTCTTCTTCGTGCGACTGATAATAGCAGACAACCTAATTAAGGCAAAGCATGTAGACTTTTATAAGAATGTTATTTATCCAGTTTCATTCGTTACGTTTTGTGCGGTTCCTGTTTGTTATTTTATTTTCAAGTTTTATCTGGTAGATGGGTTGATTCAACTTGGAATTTATTCAGGTATTTGTTTCATTATTACAGCATTTTTTGTTTTTCTTTTAGGGCTAACTAAATACGAAAGAACCTTTGTTATCGGATATGTTATTAATAAACTGAAAAGAAAATGAAATCGGTTTTGAAGCGTTTAATTCAGTGGGTAATCTCTGGGGTTCCTAATAAAGTCGTTAATGCTACTATAGTTCAGGCAGCACCTAATAAGCGCCTTCAGGGTGTATCAGCACTTATCACAGGAGGTGGTAAAGGAATTGGTCTGTCAATTGCGCAGAAATGTGTAGCAGAAGGTGCATCTGTAATTATTTGTGGTAGGACAGATTCTGTCCTACAAGCGGCTTCTTCAAAAATGGGGAATATACCTTATCTGGTCTTCGATGTCAGAGATATTTCTTCCTTTGATACGATTTTTGAAAAGGCTGAATCTCTAATAGGGTCCCCAATAAATGCTCTTGTAAATAATGCTGGTATATCTCTTCATGAGCAGTCTTTTTTGGATGTCACAGAAGCTGGTTATGATAATCAGTTTTTGACCAACTTAAAAGGCCCTTATTTTTTAACGCAGTCTTTTATTAAGTATATTAGAAAAAAACATATTTCATCTTCAAACACGCTCTTTATTTCATCTGAAAGAGGTTTTTATTGTGATACAATTCCATATGGCTTAACAAAGATAGCATTAAACAGTCTTGTTCAAGGATTATCCTGTAGATATATTGACAAGGGCTTTCGTTTTAATGCTATTGCTCCCGGGGTGACAGTTTCTGGGATGACGAATCTTTCATCAAATGACAACTTATATCGGGAGCGTTCATATGGTAGAAGAGTTTTCCTTCCTGAAGAAATAGCGGAGACCGCTGTGTTTTTATTATCTGACTCTTCGCAGTGTATTTCGGGAGAAATAATACCATGTAATCATGGCTCTCATCTGAAAAATGACTATAAATAAACTAAAATATGGAACATAACAATTATACAGTTGAACGTAATGCCCAAATTGTTTTAGCACTATTAAGAGCAAAAGGGATAAAAAGGGTGATAGCATCACCAGGTACTACCAATATTGCAATTGTTGGTAGTATGATGCACGACAATTTCTTTGAGATGTATTCTGCGCCAGACGAGCGTTCTGCTGCATATATGGCATGTGGATTAGCTGCTGAGACAGGAGAACCAGTTGTGCTCACTTGTACTGGTGCTACTGCGTCACGGAATTACTTGCCGGGTCTAACAGAAGCTTTTTACAGGAAGCTACCTGTAATCGCCCTAACATCTACTTTAAATATTGACAGGAGTGGGCATTTACAAGCTCAATTTATAGATAGGACTGAACAACCAAAAGATACGGTAAAAATAAGCGTTCAAATACCTTCAATTAATACCGACGAGGATGTATGGGGTTGTGTAATTAAGGTTAATAATGCACTACTTGAATTGACTCGTCATGGTGGAGGTCCTGTTCATATTAATTTAACTACTCGGTGCGAATTATACGATTTTTCAGTTAAGGAGTTGCCAGTTGTCCGCGACATTAGACGTTTCGAATCATTAAACACAGCGCCTAGTTTACCTAAAGGAAAGATTTGTATCTTTATAGGAAGTCATAAGCCATTTACACAAGAAGAGACAGAAACTATAGAAAGGTTTTGTGAGTCAAACAACTCAGTTGTCTTTGGGGATTTGACAAGTGGCTATTACGGGAAATATAAAGTTAATTATGCTATAGTAGCGTCCCAACATATTTTAGATGATAACATGGCACCCGATGTTTTGATTCATATTGGTGAAGTTTCGGGTGAGTATTATACTTTAGGAAAAATTAAGCCCAAAGAGGTGTGGAGAGTCAGTCCAGATGGGGAACTGCGGGACCTTTTCAAGAAATTAAACTACATTTTTGAGATGGATGAACTTTCTTTCTTTACTCATTATGTCAGCGAGGAAACGTCTCAGATGAGTTATTACAATGATTGCAAATTCAAAGTAAATGAGATTAGGTCTTTGGTGCCAGAATTGCCATTTTCAAATATGTGGGTTGCTTCTCAGATGACGAAATATTTGCCTAGACATTCAGCTGTCCATCTTGGAATACTTAATACTCTAAGATCTTGGAATTTTGTCGATTTCCCTGAAGGAGTTAGTTCATTTTGCAATGTGGGCGGTTTTGGAATTGATGGAGGTGTTTCAACTGTAATCGGTGCTTCTCTCGCTGATCCTGATAAGCAGTTTTTCTGTTTTATTGGAGACCTTGCATTTTTCTACGATATGAATTCCCTTGGCAACCGTCATGTGGGTAAGAATTTGCATATAATGTTGGTAAATAACGGAAAGGGTACAGAGTTTCGTAATTATACTCATCCTGGTTCTAAGTTTGGTGCTGACGCAGATTTATATATCGCTGCAGGAGGGCATTATGGTAATAAATCGAATCAATTAGTGCGACATTATGCAGAAGACCTTAATTTCTCTTACTTGAGTGCTGCCAATAAGGAAGAGTTTTTGAATGAGATACCTTCATTTGTGTCATGTGGAGACAAATCGGTTATTTTTGAACTATTTATTAGTGATGAACAAGAGAATGCAGCATTAAAATCTATAATCGAATGCCATTATGATTCGTCAATTGACTATAAAAATGCAATTAAAAGAACCTTTAAGAATTTATTGGGTGAGTCAATTATAGAAACAGTCAAGAAAGTAATAAAATGAAGATAGGTATCCTTACTTTCCATCGGGCATTGAATTACGGTGCTTTCCTACAATGTTTTGCATTAAAGAGAACTGTAGAGTCCCTTGGTCATGATGTTGAAATTATCGATTATTGGCCAGACGCACATGCTCAAGTATATGCAGGTTTTAATAAGATCCTTTTCAAACATTGTAATATGATAGGAAAGCTCAATATGCTGATAGACTGGACTTTCTCTTATAAGAAAAGATTAAGTAGAAGAAAATCATTTGAGAAACTATGGGCTGAGCAATTGGGTTTGACGAATATACAAACTCTTCTGACACATAATGAGCTTAGGAACGTTAAAAAGGATGTTGTTCTATATGGAAGCGACCAGATATGGTGGAAGTCAACAATTATAGGTTATGAGGGCTTTGATGACGCATATTGGGGTCAACATATTCCTGATATGGTCCGTAAAGTGTCTTATGGAGCCAGTATGGGCATTATTAACTTAAATGAAGATGACAAAAAGGACATCAGAAAATGGTTATCGTCTTTCAGTGCTGTTTCTGTTCGAGAATCTGACCTAAAACTCACCTTGGATTCCTTTTGTAATATACCCATAACAACTGTTCTTGACCCAACTTTATTATTGAGCAAAGAAGAGTGGTCAAAATATTGTATCACACCCAAAATCGATGTACCGTATATATTGCTATTTAACCTTATGTCATCTTCAGCGGCTATTGATATGGCAACATCCTTATCTAGGAAATATGGTTATAAAGTAGTAGAACTAACAGCATCTGTTAATTATAAAAAACATGGCAATAATGCGGTTCAGACAGCTAGTCCTTTTGAATTTATTGGGTGGATAAAAAAAGCGGCTTTTGTTGTAACTTCTTCGTTTCACGGGACAGCATTCTCAATAATATTTGAGCGTCCTTTTGTTTCTATGGGTATGAAGAACAATTCGGGACGGGTCGCATCATTACTTAAGTCGCTTTGCATTGAAGATAGACTCGTCTCTGGTATTAATATAAGTGAAGATGATATAGATTATACTAATGTGAAAGATTTATTATCGCATGAGCGGGAGAAATCTTTGACGTTTCTTAATCATTCTATCCTAAAGAATTAATGATTAGTTCAAAGATGCAAACATCGATGGTGCTATATAAGGTGTGGAGAATGTGGTTCTTCATTCTCTTTATATTCTCAATGTACCCTTGGTTCTCATGGAATGTAAATCCTGTTGCTGTTTCGGTAATAACGTTTTTTATCTCTTTTGTATTATTTACTAATGGGGGATTTGTTGAAAGGTCTTACTTCCCGCCATTAATAGTTCTCCTCGTATTTTTTATATGGCAGGCTAGACGTCTAAATTTGTTTGGACTAATGAACAGTGTTTGTTTTTTTATTTCTATTGCCACATTGTTTTGTCTAAAAGAAGAACTCAAGATAGATTTAATTCGTTTTGTAACAAAATGGTTTGCCATCATAGTTGGCATTTCGATGCTGTTTTACATATTGTATCTAATAGGAGTACCATTGCCGTACACTTCTTCACAAATGGGGGATTCAAGCAATTATATTTTTGATAATTATTATTTCTTTCTTACCAAGGATTTTGCTGTACGTTTTAGAGGACCTTTTCTCGAACCAGGTCATATGACTATGGGGCTGGCCCCTTTGCTGTTTATAAATAGATATGATTTTAAGAATCCTTATGTATTAATCCTTACTTTGGCCCAATTCCTTTCGATTTCTTTGGCGGGTATTATTGTTTTCTTTGTCGGTTTCTTTTTAATAACCTATTCTTCTGCTCCAACAATTAAGAAGGCTATATTATCCACTTTAACAATAATAGTTATTGTTTTTTTCGCATCTATTCTTGTTTATTATTTTTTTGGTCGAGAGGCGATAGAAGAGGAATTTCTTGCACGCCTCGTTTTCGATAGTGATTTAGGAACTATAGCGGGTTATAATAGGTCGACTGATTATTTTGATAGTATTTATAATAATGTTATGGCGTCTTCTGATAAGTGGTATGGGGTAGAATTAAATGAAGATGATTTTGAAGGTGGTGTTGCAGGTTACAAACGCTTTATCGTTGAAAATGGATTAATTGCCACTTTTCTGATTATCGTTGAATATGTTTTATTACTATTTCAGTATAAAGGGCGAAGAAGTAAACAAGGTAGTTTATTTTTGATTGTTGTACTTTTGTTGTTGTTTCAGAATGCTTATCCCCTTTGGTGGTGTATGCTGATTTCTGCAGCTTGTAGCTTACCTTTTATGCACTCAACTAATATAAATTCTTCAAGATGAATATTCTCTTTGTGTCAAGTGTCGATGTTCAAGGGGGGGCGACCACTGCTTTGGTTAATTTGGCCGCGGGGTTGCAAGCTAAAGGGCATAACGTGTATGTCGCTTTGAATAAAGGGCATGGCGTTCTTTCCCATTTGTTGGAGAACTATAAAATTCCATATTATGATATACCTGTTGGGATGACAGTTTATCCATCTCGTAGGAACTTATTTAGATGGCTGATGCGTTTGTGTCTTAATTTGCGTGAGTGGTATATCTCTATTAGAAAAATAGAAAATTTGATAAATGTCTTGAATGTTGATATCGTTCATTCTAATGTAGGTCCCATTGATATAGGTTATAAGGCAGCGAAGCATGCTCACATTCCACACGTTTGGCATCAGAGGGAAGAATTAGATGTTATTGGATTAAGTTTTTTTCCTTCCTATATATTTTTTTTAAAAGAGTGCCATTCTGTATGTAATTATAATATTGCTATTACTAAAGAGGTTTTTGAGCATTATAAACTGAGGCCTGGTAAGGATATAGTTATCTATGATGGGGTGTTGTCACAAGGTACCATTTCAATCCCTTTAAACAAAGATAAAGAAAAGATAGTTTTGTTTGTGGGAAGAGTTGAATATAATAAGCAACCTGGCATTGTTATTGAGGCTTTCTCAACTTTTTTCAAGACGCACCCAGATTATCAACTACATATAGTTGGTGCTTATGGCCATGACCAGGAATATTATAATTTCTGTCGTTCATTGGTATTACAATACAAACTATCAGAAGTGGTACACTTTCTTGGACCAAGGGATGATGTATTGCAACTGATGGGACAAGCAAAAATGTTTGTTATGCCAAGTCTGTCTGAGGGTTTTGGTTTTACTACAGTTGAAGCCATGTGTATGGGTACACCTGTCATAGGACGAAATACAACAGGCACAAAGGAACAGTTTGATAGAGGATTGAATGATACTGGAATGGAGATAGGGCTTAGATTTACGAATGTTAATGAACTAGTCCAGTGTATGGAGCGATGCGTTAGTGAAGATATGAGTGGAATGGTAAATAATGCCAGACATTACGTCGCGACTCATTATACAATAAAAGATCACATTGATAATGTTGAAAGGTATTATAAAAGATTATTAGGATGATAAAGCAAATGATATCATTATTACTGTATCCTTTTTATATGTTACAGAACTCGCAGCTTTTGTTAAAGATAAAGGTGTCAGCACGTTCATATTATTGGAGAAAGAAGTTCAAATGCTGTGACGATGGGGTTTGGTTCGATGGTATAAGTCAAATAATAGGCGCAAGTAGTATCACTATTGGCTCTAATACTTGCGTTACGAGAAATGTACCTCCATTTTGCGTTGTTGCAGGGATTCCCGCTAAGGTTATTAAACAAGTATAAATGAAAAAAAGAGTAATTGCTATTAATTTGCCACAGTTCCATCCATTCCCCGAAAATGATGAATGGTGGGGGAAGGGGTTTACGGAATGGACCAATGTGACGAGTTCAAGGCCTCGTTTCCATGGACACTATCAGCCACAGTTGCCAACAGATACTGGATTCTATGATCTTAGATTGCCGGAAGCAAGGCAGATGCAAGCAGATATGGCCAAGGAGTACGGCATTTATGGTTTTTGCTATTATCATTATTGGTTTAATGGTAAGCAGCTGATGGAGCGACCAGTTAAAGAGATTTTGTCAAGTGGAGAACCCGATTTCCCTTTTATGTTATGTTGGGCAAACGAAAATTGGGCTCGCAATTGGGATGGTGGATTTAATAAAGTTTTGATAGCTCAAAATTATTCAGAAGAAGATGATATTGCTCACATGAAATATTTATGCGAGAAGGTTTTCCCTGATGAACGTTATATAAAAGTCGATGGAAAACCTGTGTTTTGCATTTACAGGCCTCATTACTTCCCCGACATGGCTCAAACAATAAAAACATGGAGGAGGGTGGCTTCATCATATTCTATGGAGTTATATATTTGCTTTTGTCACCATCAAAAATACGATGCAAGAGCTTTTCTAAAATTGGGCTTTGATGCAGCCATTGATTTCCAACCGACCAATAGAGGTGAATTTGGGCAAAGAAAGAATTTACTTTCGAGATTATTTCAAAAGATTTGTCCTTCAAAAACGAATCCATTTAATACTGTTTATTCATATAAAAAATACGTTGCGTTTAGATGCTCTCAAACTCTTCCAGATTTTAAAGAGTTTCCATGTGTATGCCCAGGATGGGACAATTCTTCTCGTAGACAACATTCTGGCTTTACAATTTTTAAAGGGAATACACCATCACTTTATAAGAAATGGCTGGATTATGTTATGAAAGAGTTTCGCCCTTATTCAGAAGAAGAAAACTTTGTTTTTATCAATGCTTGGAACGAATGGGCAGAAGGAAATCATCTTGAACCAGACAATAAATGGGGAAGAAGTTTTTTAGAAGCTACAAAAGATGTAATTAACTCTAATTAAAAAAAAGAATATTATAATGAAAGAAATACAAGTTATAGCTTATTATCTTCCACAATTTCATATTATACCTGAGAATAATGAATGGTGGGGAGAGAATTTTACAGAATGGGTGAATGTTAAAAATGCTAAGTCATTTTTCCCGGGTCATAAACAGCCTAATATCCCCACTGATGAATTGGGATATTATAATCTACTGGATGATAGTGTAAGGAGGAAACAGGCGGCGTTAGCTAAGGAAGCAGGGATAGACGGTTTTTGTTATTGGCATTATTGGTTTGGTGATGGGAAGGAATTGCTGGAGAAGCCTTTCAAACTTACATTAGCAGATAAAGAAAATGATTTTGGGTTCTGCTTAGGTTGGGCAAACGAATCATGGCAAAAGAAACAATGGCGTAGGGATGGATCTGGCGATGTGACATTGATTGAACAAAAGTATTGTGGCAAAAAAGATGACGAGAATCATTTTTATGCATATCTATCTGCCTTTAAGGATCCTAGATATATGAGATGCAATGGGAAACCTATATTTTTGATCTATAAGCCTTTCAAGCATCCATATGTCAGTGATTTTATTACTCATTGGAATCAATTAGCAAAAGAGAATGGTTTAGAAGGTTTCTGTTTTGTCGCTGAATTGGGCTCTAATTTTAAGTTTTCCGATATTGAGAAACTAAAGTCGAAAGGTTTTTCATATGTTACTACAGAGCGGAGCAACCTTCGTCAAGGCCCGCTATTAAACAAGATGTTTTATATCATAAAGAACTTCATATTAAGAAGACCCATTCGATCAATGAGCTACAAGAGTATATTACCTTGGGCGTATACAAAAAAAGATAATGAATTTAATATTTTGCCAGGAATATGTCCTAACTGGGATCATAGCCCCAGAAGTGGTAGACTCACAAATCTACTATATAATCCAGACCCAAAGCTATTCGGTAAGCTCGCGAAAAAAACGCTTATTATCAATAAGGAAGGGAAGAAACTTCCAATCCTATTTATAAAATCGTGGAATGAATGGGGAGAAGGTAATTATATGGAACCTGATACCGTTTTTGGCAAGGGGTATATCAACGCTTTAAGAAAAGCAATTGATGAAGTATACGGACTTAAATAATATATCTTTGGTTTTTATAGAGTATTAGATGTATAAATGGTATAAGCATAATAGTGTCTTCTTTTGGACACTGCTGATAGCGATAGGGGTTATCATATTTGGTGCTGCATATAGCAGCATATTGGGTGAAATATCTGGTAAGTTTATGAGTTGGGTGAGTCATTATTTTGGCTGGCTCTATATTCTTTCCATTGTGGTCTTTATCGGATTCTGTGTATGGATTGCTATGAGTAAATATGGGAAGATTAAGCTTGGCAAAAACGATGATAAACCGGAGTTCAATACCTTTAGCTGGTATGCCATGCTTTTCTGTGGTAGCACCGGTATTGGACTAGTGTTCTGGAGTATTGCAGAGCCGCTTTCTCATTATGCAGCTCCACCTGTAGGCATAGAGTCTGGAACGATGGAGGCTATAGATTTTTCTATCCGTACCTGTTACCTGCACTGGGGAATAACTCAGTGGGTTTGTTTTGCTGTCGTCGGGTTAGGTATTGCATACTTTCAATTCCGAAAGGGAAAGAATGCCCAGCTTAGCAACCTATTAACTCCATTTGTGGGTGAAAAAAGAACCAACGGATGGTTTGGAAAGTTTATCGACGGATTCTCTGTCGTAGTTTCATTCGCAGGTGTAGCGACATCGCTTGGTCTTGGTGTAAGTCAGATTTGCGGTGGTTTGCAACACCTGTTTGGTATACCAAAGACAGAAGAAACAATCATGTGGATTATAATCTTCATTACTTTGATATTTATTATAAGTGCCATAACTGGAGTATATAAGGGCATCAAGATTCTGTCCAATTTTAACACCTATCTTGCAATAGCATTACTGATAGTTGCCTTTTTCGTGGGGCCGAAGATAACTATCCTGAATAATTTGACAAACAGCGTTGGGCAACACATACAATATCTTCCCAAGGATTTATTTATGATTAATGCTTTTGGTGATAACGATTGGGTTATGAACTGGCGTGTATTCTACTATGCATGGTTCGTGGCATGGGTGCCGTTTGTGGGTATGTTTGTAGCCCGAATATCAAAAGGACGTACTATTAGAGAGTTTATATCAGGTGTTGTGCTTGTTCCTACATTGTTTACTATTGTATGGCTGTCAGTGTTTAGTGCTATCGCACTTAGTACCGTTCAGGGCTGGAGCATAGATAATGTACAACATTTGATAGCATCGCCAGAAACAGCTGTTTTTGTCATATTTGAAAACTATCCGTTAAGCAAGGTCATTTCGATGATGATAGTAGTACTGTTGGGTGTATTCTTTATCACCTCTGCTGATAGTGCAACATACTCCCTGAGTGTTATGACATCCAATGGCAGTATTACTCCACCTACATACAAAAAGGTGATATGGGGTATTGTAGTTGCGGCTATCGCTTACATTCTGTTATCTGCTGGTAGCTTGAAACCACTTCAGACAATATCTATTGCAGCCACTTTGCCATTTTTAATCATTATGCTTGCCATGATGCCAGCATTAGTAAAAGATTTAAGGAGTCCAAATAAAGACTGATATGAAAAAATTAGCATTAATTTTGGTGGCAATGATTATAACAATTACTGCCACAGCACAGGTGCCATATTTTGCAGGTACTGCAGGCGATGGTAAACTATATGGCTATACTTCACTAAAATTCAGACCTGGTAAGAATGCCCAAGAGACATACACAACATTTCAGTATGGCATAGGAAACTTTACGGCAGCCGGTTGGGATTTATATACTAGCAATGGTTCCAGTTATATTGGCGGACTTTTTCGAGCAGGTAAGAAGCTAAGCCAGTGGTTTGGTATTGGTGGTCAAATTACGCCATCCTTTGATCTAAGTAATAGTATGAAATTTAGCTATCTTACGACAGCTTTGTATATGAATGGAGCCATAACCAATGATGGAAAACTCTTTTGGTGCAGCAATACTTGGTGGGGCGTGAATAAAGATGCGCCGTTTACACTTACTAACTGGGAATATTTAGGCTATACGTTTGCATTAAAGAATGGCCATTCTATTTCACCAATGATAGGCGCTATCCATTCATGGAAATTTGACCAAGAAATTGACCTGGCATTAGGAGCTTATTATACTATTAAGAATTGGAACATCTATCTTTGGGGTAATGACCTGCTGAAGAAAAATCCCCGCGTAGTGTTAGGAATTGATTTCGCATTATAAAATATAAAATTTGTTATGGCTGAAGATTATAAGAATCATTTACATATATTGTTTGGTCAAGACCATTACAATCCACTTGGTGTTGTCAGAAGTTTAGGCGAAGATGGAATATCGCCTGTAGTTATTCTAATTAGTAAAAGTAAACCACATCTTGTCAACAAGAGTAGATATATAGGTAAACTCCACTGGGTGAAATCCATAGAAGAAGGTTATGACGTTTTGTTATCAAACTATGGAAATGAGCCTTTAAAACCTTTTATCTATACTTGTAGTGATGATACAGAATCTTTCCTTGATCTCCACTATAATGAACTGATTGAGCATTTCTATTTCTTTAATGCCGGTGAACAAGGCCGCATTACAAAGATTATGGAAAAGGAAGAAATGATCAAGATGGCGGTGGAAAGTGGAATAGAAATACCCAGAACCGAAGTTGTCAAGGTTGGAGAGTTGCCTAAGACCCTCCGCTATCCCATTTTGACCAAGGCTGTTATTTCAACGATGGCAAATTGGAAGAGTAATGTCCATATTTGTCAAAACGAAGCAGAATTGTTGGAAGCATACAAGACTATCAAGGGAGATAGCATCATACTGCAGGAATACATTACTAAGAAAAACGAGCTTTGTTTAGATGGTGTCAGCGTAAATGGTGGAGAAGAGGTTTATCTACCAATCCAATCAGAATACATTCGTTTTACACCTTCTGCCTATGGTAATTATATCTTTTTTCAGAAGTATAAGGAGATGAACCTGTTACCAAAGATACAAACCATCTTTAAGAAAACTGGCTTTTCTGGGGTTTTCTCGATGGAATTCTTAAGAGATAAAGATGACAACTTTTATTTCTTGGAGATCAATTTCCGTAATTCTACGTGGAGTTATGCTCATACTCATGTTGGCGTGAATCTACCTGTGATATGGGCAAAATCCACATTGGCAGGTCATTTGGATGTTTCTGATGTCAAAATCACAAAAGAAACATTTACTGCCATTCAGGAGTTTACAGATTTCAAGGATAGTGTACTGGGAGGGGCGGTTTCTGTAAAGCAATGGCTTAAAGATTTCAGAAATTGTGATTGTCCTTTCTATTATAATAAGCAGGATAGTGCTCCTTTTTGGAGTATATTAAGAAAGAAGATATTAAGGTTTTGACATGAATAAGGTCGTAGTTATAGGGGGTGATCATCATAATACATTAGGGGTAATAAGAGGCTTGGGTGAAAAAGGCATAGCGCCTGATCTAATTCTTGTGACTCCTTCGAAAATGACATATGTTGACGCGAGTAAGTATATAGCCAGACAATGGAAAATCGATTGTGATGACGAAATAGTAGATTTGTTGCTTTCACACTATAAGGACGAGAAAGAACAACCGGTATTAATATGCTGTTCTGACACTTCTTCCGGTGTGATTGATGATAATAGGGATAGGCTAGCTACGTATTTTTTACTGCCAGGTGCGGAAAAACAAGGGCAGATATCTTCTCTCATGAGTAAGAAAAGAATGGCGGAACTCGCAATAAAAGTAGGGCTGAATATTCCTCAGACAACTTATGTAAATAATGCTGCTGATTTATCTAGGATAAAGTTGCCTTGTATCATTAAACCCCTTGAAAGTAGAAATGGGAAAAAAACTGATATTGCCATCTGCAGAACATTTGATGAACTGAAGCAATATGCTTCTTCAAATAATCTAGGTAACAGTCAGATACAGGATTTCATTGATAAAGATTTTGAATATCAGTTAATAGGTTGTTCAACAAAGAGCGAGGTCATAATTCCTGGCGTATCGAAGATATTACGACCATGTAAAGGCTCTAATACTAGTTTTTTGCATTATACACCATATGAAGATGGTTTCTGTGAGATAGAAAAGTGCAAAGAGTTTGTTCGAAGTACTGGTTATCATGGCTTATTTAGCTTAGAATTCTTGCGGGACAAAAACGGTAAAGACTATTTCATGGAAATCAATTTCCGAAATGATGGAAATGCCATTTGTGTGACTGCAGCAGGTATGAGCTTACCTTATATATGGTACATGGACTGTGTTGGAGAAAATTATTCACAAGAAAGTAATAAGGATATTAGGCCGGTATATGTTATGCCTGATATGGCAGAACTAAAACTCTTGGCAAAAAGGCAGATAAGTTTGAAAGAGTATATCTCGGACTTTAAAAAGACGAATAGGTTTATGGAATATGACAAAAGGGATAAAAAACCATTTTGGAAATTAGTACAGTTTCAGATATGCAAAAGACTAAGTATTTAATCCGGCTTGACGATGCCTGTCCCTATATGGATTCAAAGAAGTGGCAGCGAATGGAGGATATATTAGATAGATATGGGGTAAGGCCTCTGGTTGGTATTATTCCTTCAAACGAGGATTCTGAAACAATAATAGATTCGGAAGATAAAGACTTCTGGAAGAAAGTTCATGGATGGAAAGATAAAGGGTGGACACTCGCATTACATGGGTTTAACCATATATGTACGTCCCATACAGGTGGTCTTAATCCAGTACATAAACGTTCTGAGTTTGCAGGCCTTCCATATGAGAAACAGAAGGAAAAGATTTCCTCTGGTTATACGCTTCTAAAAGAGCGTGGATTTGAAGTTGAGTGGTTTTTTGCCCCCAGTCATACCTTTGATGCTAATACGTTGAAGGCGATCAAAGAAAGTACACCGATTCGTCAAGTCAGTGATATGATAGCCACAAAGCCTTATTTGTATGAAGGTATCACCTTTGCGCCCTGCCAAATGGGGCGCCTAAGAGAAATGTCAATAAAGGGCTATTGGTGTGCATGTTATCATCCCAATATTATGAAGGATGAAGAGTTCGTATTACTGGAAGAGTTTTTTAAGGCCCACACCGCTGAATTCATTTCGTTTGATGAATTGCCCAAAGCTGGAAAGAAAGGGTTGACGGACCGCTTACTATCAGTTGCATATTATACACTGAGAAAGATAAAAGGATGAGAGTATTGCATGTGATCTCTTCTTTGGAAATTGGTGGGGCGCAAAGATTGTTGTCTGACCTTTTGCCAATACAGAAGCAACAGGGAATTGATGTTTCCCTTTTGGTATTGAAATCAGAGAATAATGCTTTTAGCAAGAAGGTCGCAGTCGCTGGCGTGCCAATCATCTCTCTTAATGTTAAGAGTTTCAGAAATCCTTTCCTAGCATTCAAGGTTAGAAAGGTTATCAGGCAATATGACGTAGTGCATGCACACCTTGTTCACGCATTGTATATATGTTCATTAGCAGCTCGTGGCTTGAAAACGAAGATGGTTTACACAGAACACTCTACATCAAATAATAGACGTGGAAAAGCCTATTTGCGTCCAATAGAAAAATATATTTATGTTCGGTATGATAAGTTGATTAGTATTAGTCAGCAAACACAAGATGCTCTACAAGATTGGTTACAATCTAACGATGGGAGGTTTGTAGTCATCAACAATGGTGTAGATACAAAAGCATTTGCAAACATCCACAAAGAGGTAATACCAAAGTCTTTGATTATGGTAAGTCGTTTCGCTTCTTCTAAGGATCAGGAAACTGTAATCAGGGCTATGAAAGAATTAGATGATGATGTCATCCTTAGATTAGTTGGTGATGGAGAGAATTTAGAGCATTGTAAGCAGGTGGCGAGAGAATGTGGAGTAGAGAATAGAGTTCAATTTCTTGGTGCACGAGCAGATGTTGCAGAACTTGTTGCTGAATCATATATCGGTATTCAGTCCTCTAATTGGGAAGGTTTTGGGTTAACGGCAGTTGAAATAATGGCAGCGGGTAAGCCTATAATTGCCACAGATGTTGATGGACTGAAACAGGTGGTGGAAGGGACAGGCGAGTTGTTTCCTGTTGGAGACTTAAATGCTTTAACTAAGATTATTAAATGCCTTCTAAGAGATGAGGCGCGTTATGAAATGATGAAAAAGTTGTCAGTAAAAAGAGCTGCTAAGTATGATATTTCTCAGACAGCCAACCAATATATTGCAACATATAAAGAGATATTTAATGAATAAACGTAAAGTCAGGGACATTCTTAGGTTCTCAGGAGCCTGCCTTTTTTCATGGTTATATTTACCTCATTTGATAGTTGGGGGGGGCAATACATTTATTAAAAGTGATGTTAAAAAACTAAGTAAGCAGATTTCCATCAAGCTTCCTTCTTATCTCCTCCTATTGTTTTTTTTACATAACAACCGTTATTTCCGTTCTTTGTTTTATTATCGTATTGGCCCAATTCTTTCAATGCTTATAGGATGGTGGAGACCTGGAGATAAATACTTTTTGATATCCAATACGTCAAAAATTGGCAAGCGGGTTCTTATTGCGCACCCTTATGCAACCGTTATTAATGCAGAGAGCATAGGAGATGATTTTAGTTGTATTCATTGTACAACACTTGGCGAAACATCAAAAGGTCGCCCCGTATTAGGTAATAACGTGAGTTTGGGGGCAAATGTCACGATAATAGGCCCAGTACATATTGGTAATAATGTAATTATAGGTGCTAGTAGTGTAGTTGTGAAAGATGTGCCAGATAATTGTGTAATAGCAGGGAATCCGGCTAAAATAATTAGATATTTGAACAATAATGAATAAACTATTTATAGTAGTAAATGTTGACTGGTTTTTTCTTTCCCATCGTAAGGATGTGGCACTTGCTGCACAGAAAGCCGGATGGGATGTAACCATTGTGACGGCAGATACAGGAAAACTGAAGGATATAGAGGCATTAGGGCTTAAGACCATTAACCTCCCTATGTCTCGGTCTGGAATGAATATATTCCAAGAATTGGGTACACTCAACTTCTTGCGAAAACTATACAAAAGGGAAAAACCTGATGTGGTTCATCACGTGGGAATGAAAACCATCCTCTGGGGAACACTGGCTGCAAGGTTCTCAAAGGTGAATGGCGTGGTGAATGCCATTAGTGGACTTGGTGGATTCTTTGCGGAAGATAATAAGGGTTTGCTGGCTCGGGTGATGCCTAAGGTACTAAAGTTCTCACACAATAGGAGAAATTTGCTATGTATCTTCCAGAACAATGAAGATAAGAGTTTGTATGTTAAGAATGGCATTATCAAGGAAGAACAAGCACGTTATATCAAGGGCTCAGGTGTAAACTTGAAAGATTTCTGCTATACACTAGAACCGACAGAAGGAAAGATCCGTGTAATCCTTACTGCCCGCATGATTGTAGAAAAGGGGGTATTTATTCTAACAGAGGCAGCTGAAAAGTTGCGTTCAAAATATGAGAACAATGTAGAATTCTTGCTAGTGGGCGGTATAGATGATCATCCTGGAGCTATCACAAAAGAGCAACTGGAAGCAGTATGTGATGGTAAGTACATACAGTGGTTAGGGTACAGAACAGACGTGAAGGAACTCTTGCAATCATCACATATCGTGGCCTTCCCGTCATACTATATGGAGGGCCTGCCTAAGTCTCTGATTGAGGCTGATGCTATTGGAAGGCCTGTTATTACTTGCAATTCCGTTGGATGTAAAGAGACGGTAATTGATGGATATAATGGATATCTGATTCCTACTAAGGATGTGGATGCTTTGGTTGAAAAATTGGATATCTTGTTGGGTGATGCCAAACTCAGGCAGGAGATGGGCAAGAACTCCAGAAAATATGCAGAAGAGAACTTTTCAATAGATGTTGTGATTGATAGGCATTTAAATATATATAAGGAACTTATTAGTGGATAATAACAATCAAGCATTTTATGAGTTACTGAGAGCCGGGCTTTGGGAAAAAGGGGCTTGGCTCTCACAGTTTAAAAGTATAAATTATGCAACCATTGTTCGCTCATGGCAGAATAATCACACTACCATATTTTTGCCAGCCCCTAATAATGATGTTATCTTTGTTTTCACACATATTCTACAACATTTTTTTCAAGGTGGTATTGGATTAAGGCAGATTTGCGACTGGTGCAGGTTGCTTTGGACTTACCATGACGAAATAGATAATACTTTGTTGCAAAAACGTTTACAGAAGATGGGGTTTATTCCCCAATGGCAGGCTTTTGCTGCTTTGGCGGTTGATATCCTGGGAATGCCGATTTGGGCTATGCCACTTTATTCAGCCAATAAGAAATGGACGAGGAAGGCGGAGATAATTCTTAAACTTGTGTTAGAATCAGGTAATTTCGGTCATGGAAGAGATATGAGCTATAAACGGAAGTATCCAAAAGTGATAGAATTTTTGGTTTCATTCTGGGTGTATTATAAATATAGCATTATGCAATTTAAAATACTCCCGAAGGATGCACTTAAAGGCTGGGGAAGAACTATAAGGTTAGGGGTTAAAGCGAAGTTGAATAGTTAAAAGTATTGTAATAATAGTTGATCAATTATTTATAGTATGATAATGAATAAGGGGTTATTTCAGATCGTATATATTATAACTGTGTTTGCAGTTAGTGCTTTCTCGTGCGCGAATGCGAAGAAAACTTCTACAATAAAAGATGTATATGCAAAAGATACTTTAGTGTTCCCGGCAAAAGCAAATAGTATATATACATTGCGCAAGAATTTTGACTTAAAAGGGCATGTGTATTTAATGCCTGAAGGGGTGACAATAAAAAAAAGAAATGGTGTTATTATGAACGGCACCTTAATTGGCAATAAAACCAAGATAGAGGTTAATCAGCCCGTATTTGATAGGGTCACGATTAAAGGAGAATGGAATGTCCCCAAGATTAGCAGCTCAATGTTTAGAGATTTGAATTATATTAATTCTTTGAACGATGTTATTGCCTTGTCTAATTCTTCAGTTAATAATACAATTGAAATAGAAACCGGTGATTATGTTGTTTCTGCAGAGTGGAATAAAGGAGCGTTGCAATTGAATAGCAATACAGAATTGGTTATAAATGGAACGGTCAGTTTGAAAGCTAATAATTATACAGAATGTTATATTATATTGATTAAAGATGCGCATAATGTCACGGTAACGGGCCAAGGTGCACTGGTTGGAGATAAGGACGAACACCTCGGCACAAAAGGGGAGTGGGGGATGGGAATAGAGGTGGATAATTCTCACTCTGTATTAATCACGGGTATTTCAATATCTAATTGCTGGGGGGATTGTATTTATGTAGGAGGCAGCTCAAGGGATGTAAAAATCAGTAAATGCCGGTTAAGTAATGCGAGAAGACAAGGTATTTCAGTTACTTCAGCAAAGAAAATAGTGATTGAAGATTGTTATATTAGCGATATTGGTGGAACATTGCCTGGATGCGGAGTTGATATTGAAACCAATAAGGATTGTATTATATCTAACGTTGCTATAAAGAATCTTATTATCAGCAGATGCACGAGCGGGATTGAAACAAACGGACATGCAAAGAATTCAAAAGTGTCAGGTGTCTCAATAGAAAATTGCCAGATAACAGATATTAAAGGTGGAAAACATATTGTGTGTTATAATACAAGTGATACCGAAATAAAGTCTTGTTCTTTTGACAATAGCGTAAAAAGGGCGATAAAACTGCAAGATTGTGAAAGAGTAAAACATTCTAGGTGTAGAACGCTTTAGAAAAACATAATAGAAGATGTATGGGAATTATTCTCCATTCTCAAATCAAACGAATGGAATAATAGAAGAGCCAAATGAAACAAAGCCTAGAAGTGGAATAAAAAGTTAGAATGATAAAGCGTTCGTATACCAATACAATTGATAACTATTATGCTAACTGTAGGTCACTAGAGAAAGATTATGGTTTCACACTAAGATTGTATTGAGGGAAGGCCTTCGGAAGTTTGCGGAGTAGTATAAGGATAATTTGGCACAAAGCAGAATTAACAGTTAACGAGTTAACAATTAACAGATGAAGATACTTATTACTGGAGTCCACGGCTTTGTGGGCTCGAATCTGGTAGAAGCTCTAAAGAAGGAGCACACGATATATGGACTGGATATCATCGCACCGGAAAAGGAAGGTGTGGTGAAGACCTACTCATGGGACGAATTAGATAAGGGAACAATCCCTGAGATTGACGCCATCATCCATTTGGCAGGTAAGGCGCACGACACGAAGAACAAGAGTGCAGCAGATGTGTATTTCAAGGTGAACACTGGTCTGACGCAGAAGATATTCGACTGGTATCTGGCGCATCCTACAGCAAAGAAGTTTATACAGTTCTCTACGGTGAAGAGTGCGGCAGACAGGGTGGAAGGTGAGTTCCTGACAGAGGAATGCATCCCTACGCCTGTTGGCCCTTACGGGGAGTCGAAGATTGCGGCAGAGAACTATATCATAGAGAAGTTTGCACCGGAGGCATTGAAGCGTCCGTTCCATAACTTTACGGATGAGGATGCTGTGGTGGATGGAAAGAAGGTGTATATCATGCGTCCATGTATGATTCACGGTCCTGGCAACAAAGGTAATCTGAACTTGCTGTATGGTGTAGTGAGCAAAGGAATACCCTGGCCACTTGGTGCCTTTGAGAACAGACGTTCGTTTACGAGCATCGGGAACCTACAGGAGGTAATCAAGGGTTTGCTGACCAAGGATGCTACTAGCGGCATCTATCACATGGGTGATGATGAAGCGCTATCCACCAACGAACTGATAGAGGTGATATGCAGTGCATTGGGCAAGAAAGCGCATATCTGGAACGTCCCTCGTGGTTTGATGAACGGTTTCGCAAAGATAGGTGACGTGCTGCACCTACCCCTGAACACTCAGCGTATGCAGAAACTCACCGAAAACTATGTGGTGTCCAACGCCAAGATCAAGGCCGCCCTGGGCATGAAGGAGATGCCGGTGAGAGCGAAGGATGGACTGAAGGAGACTATCAAGAGTTTTGCAAAAAATAATCACTTAATATGATAGATTATATTATCATTGCGGTTCTGCTATTAGTGGCAGAACTCGTTTATTTCCGCATTGCAGACAAATGTAACATCATCGACAAACCGAATCAACGCAGTTCTCACACGAGTATAGTGCTGCGTGGTGGTGGTGTGATCTTTTCGCTGTCTATCATCGCTTGGACCATTATGATGGTATTGCAAGGTGCTTATATCGAGCCATATCTGC
>OCVV012881880.1_pt1 | contig 41658 bp, 40 predicted proteins | sample 1539721 | NCBI WGS metagenome assembly OCVV01 (sample SAMN02144230, study PRJEB22623) | gut metagenome | biome: sheep rumen | host: Ovis aries | place: New Zealand | reverse complement strand
TAATGCTTTGAACTGTCTTTTCTCAAGACTTGGAATCAATCTGACAAATTACGTGAAGCGTGAGAACGTCAAACGTGTATATGGAGGACAAGAAAGGAGTATGTAATGTTTAAAGTGATTGGAATTATATTTCTTGTTGGTGTTTGTATGTACTCGGTACTTAAAGTCGGTTCGGATAGCGAAGATAGAATGGGAATGTGGTGATATTTATGGATAAACTGTTAGGAGTAGATCCTGTTTTTAATGAGTATGTACAGACTGTCGAGAGGTTCAAGAGCGAGCTTGCTAGCAAACTGCCTGAGATTGAGATCGTTGGAATTAGCATGGAAGTTAATGAATTTACTGGCCGGAAGTTCTCAATTGATTTTAATACAAGTCCTACAAACTATGATCTGACGCCTCATGTGTGGAATGCTGTATTTGCAAGGACTAGCACTCCGCCTTCTGATGAAGAACTCATCGATCAGCTCGTGTATAAATTCAAGAACGACGTGAAGCCATTGATGGAGTCCATAGAGCAGCATACAGAGGGCTCAGTTACTTATACAACTTTTTAATTGCTCACAATGGTGAGAAACCTAATTATATATTTTCAATCAAAGAAAGGAGAAACATTATGCCGCGTGATATTAACATTTACAGGATTAAGGTGTATGAGGAGAGTCCAGAGCTTGAGATCATTCCTGGCTTCATCAATCACATCGATGAGTTGGATATTAATCAGGTCATATATTCTGTAGGACCTAATGATTACGAAGTCTTAGATTCACATTTCGATACAACAGATCTTAATGAAGTGATATACTGTGCTGATCATGAAGGCGGAGACTGTGTGGTACTCATCGCAGACAAAGATTCCGATCGTAGAAGTGATATTAAGAAGATCCATGAATTCTGCTTCAAGGAGCACGGATTATTTCTTAATCAGGGCGCGAAGCTTCTTCGTGGAATGCGTGCTTGCACTATGTTTAATCGTGGCACTAAGGAGTGATATCTATGGCAGAACAGATTGTTAAATTCTATTCGTATGACCTCTTTATTTCCGATAATGCAACACCATACATCAAAACTTTAGAATTGTATGGCGATTTCAATCATGTTGTTGAGGATGATGAGGGTCCGATGATTGATTTATATACTACGTATGAAGATGGTAGAAAAGCATACATAATCCGTTGTTTTAAACTGAATGATCTTGGACGCATTGTCGAGCAAAGTGACAGTCTGATATCTATGGTCACAACATCCCCGAACGAGTTAGACGCTTGGAACTCTTATCTCGCATATTTGGATGAGGAGGCTCTTAAACTTAACTCCAGGGCATTACTGTTCAGACATGCTTATGAGGTTGTTGATAAAGCTATGAAAACATTGTCGCAGGAGGATGATAAAAATGGACTTAATTAAGAGAACCGAAGTATTGAGTGCAGAAAGGGATCTCAAAGCAATCAGAAAAGCTTTAGAGAGTATTTCTGACAAGATTGCTCCGGTTTCGAAAGAAACAAATGTTGTTGTATCCAATGGACTTGATCCATTCTTTGGGAAGATTTATATGTCACAGGAACATCTAGACGCTTATATGTTGGATGCTGACTCGATAAAAAAGCAGTCGGTGTTTCTTATTGAGGAGCTGTCTGAACTCCAGCAGGCTATAACAAAAGGACTCAAACATGACTTATTTTTGGGTACTATGGGTGATGCTCATGATAGAGATAATTTCATAGAAGAGGTTGCCCATGTCCTTATTTGCATCGATGGCATATGTACATGGCTTGGTATTAAACCTGAAGACATCCAGAAAGAAATCTACAAGAAGTATCCGGATGGATATTCTGGAATTGAGAAGGAGGACTATTATAGTGACAACGCTAAATACGTTTCTGTTGATTGTAGTTGTGATTGAAGCAATTGCTATATTTTACTATGGTAATAGTGTTAAAAATATGTTTGCAATAATCGAATTGATTGACGAGCGGATCGATAATACCTGGGAAAAGATTCATCAGGTTGAACAGTCTATTGATATTACTAAGGCAAGAGTTGGAGACGTCGAAGGTCGTGTAACTTATGTCGAAGACGAACTTGATAGGGAACACTAATGGAGATAATTGAACAAGAAGTACGCTTTGATTTATATTGCAAAACGTGCGATAACAAGGATTTGCCAGAAGAAAAAGACCCGTGTTACGAGTGCTTGAAACATATTTCTAATGTGAATTCGTGCAAGCCGGTCATGTACAAGAATACAAAATCCTGAAATTTTCGCGAAAGTTTTGGCCAAAAAATCCCATTTATCCCACTTTTCCCACTTTTTTTTCTATTAGCTATAAGAATTTTAATTTTATATATAGAAAAAACGCGAAAATAATTGGGAAAAGTGGGAAATTGGGATTTGGCATATTTTAGTAATTAAAGGAGGCCGTAAATGAAAAATGCTTGATTTCCTGGTAATTGAAGAGAGGACATTGAGAAACGGCACAATCGAAATTAGCCCAAACTTCAGGACGAATCGACACAAAGACCTGATGATAAAGGGCGGTGATTTTGATGCATTCTGGAACGAGAAGGAAGGGATGTGGTGTAAAGATGAGTCGGCCCTAATAGACATGGTCGATGGATATTTGAAGGAGTATAGAGACAGCAAGTATAACTCCAGTCCATTTCCTGTTAAGGTACTTTGGATGTGGGATGCTCGGTCTGGCTCTATAGACCTGTGGCATAAGTATTGCCGGCAGCAGCTCAGAGATTCATATCACGTGCTTGATCAGAAGATTATATTCTCCAACACACCGGTAACAAAAGAAGACTATGCTTCACATCGATTACCGTTTCCATTGGAAGAAGGTGATATTTCTGCATACGAGAAATGTATGGGCACTTGGTATAACCCACCAGACAAGACAAAACTAGAATGGGGTATGGGTGGCATTATTGCTGGTGATATTGACATCATAGAGAAGTTCTTTGTGTTGTATGGTCCACCGAAGTCTGGAAAATCGTCGTTTCTCAAACATATTCTGTATCCGTTATTTGAGGGATATTGGGCTCCGTTTGATGCATCTACAATAGCCAAAGGTGGTTTTTGGGGTGAATCGTTTAAGACCAATCCATTAGTGTCTGTACAGACTGATGGTAAACTGTCACGAATTGAGGACAACTCTGTTTTGAATGCTATTATATCTCACGAAGTGGTTGAGATTAATCTTAAGAACAAGAGCACATATCCTCAGAAGATGCGTACTGTGTTATTTTTGGGTACCAACGAGCCTGTTAAGATTTCGGACGCTAAGTCCGGGATAATTCGACGACTTATTGACGTTACTCCAAGTGGGCGAACTCTTCCGGAAGAGGAGTACTACGAAGAACTTGAGAAACTTAAATTTGAGTATGGTGCTATAGCTCAACACTGTCTGACCGTATATTCTAAGCTCGGTCCATATTACTACAATGATTATGTAGCAACTGAGATGCTTGCTGAAACTAATGATTTCTACAACTTCATAGAAAAGAATTATGAAGATCTTAAAGAGAAAGATTATATTACAGCAACAGAAGCTTGGAGAAGATGGCAGGATTACAAAACCTTTGCTGATATTGAGTATAAGTTCCCATACAAGAGATTCTGTACAGAGCTCAAGAACTATTTTAGAGAGTATAAAGACGACTGGCATGACGATAACGGTAAGCATATTCGTTCGGTTTACACTGGCTTTATATTTGAGAAGTTCAAGAGTAAGTTAAGAGTTGAGAAATTTATTGAGAGAGCATCTAATAGATGGATCATACTCAAAGAGCAACATAGTATCTTTGATGATATTCTTGCAGACTGTCCTGCCCAGTATGCCGTTGAGACCGGAGAGAAACCAATTGGCGGTTGGGATTATTGTAAGACAAAACTTCGTGATATTGATACCAGCAAGCTTCACTTTGTGAGACCGCCGGTTTATCTAATCATGTTGGACTTTGATATTCGAGACGAGAAAGACAACAAAGACATGAAACTCAATCTTGATGAAGCAAACAAGTGGCCTAAGACTTATGCCGAAGTTAGCAAATCTGGTGGCGGTTTACATCTCTATTATATTTACACAGGGGACCCTAACATACTAGGATCTCATGTTGCTGGTCGTAAAGATATTGAAGTTAAAGTCTTTAATACAGGAAAGAGTGCTATAAGGCGTATCTCAAAAATGTGCAATGATATTCCCATTGCAAAGATTAGTAGTGGTTTACCATTAAAGGAGGAGGCTAAGAAGGTGGTAGACTTCGAGTTATATTCTAATGAAAAAGCTTTACGTGCATGTGTGGAAGCACACATTAAGAACTGGATGAGTGGTGTATCGCACACTACTCCTACGATAAAGCTGATATCTCAGGTTGTTGAAGAAGCATATGAGAAAGGATTCCCATACGACATCTCGGACATGTACAAGACACTTCTTGATATTGCTAGACGTAGCACAAACCAGAGCAAACCGTGTGAAGACATTGTTAACAAGATGCACTTCAGATCTAAGAAAGAGTCTGCTGATGGTGTTGGTATTGAAAGAGACACCGGAAAGCTCGTTATATTTGATATAGAAGTGTATCCGAATCTATTATTAATCGTGTGGAAGTACGAGTTCTCAGATACTTTCAATTCCATGAAAAACCCTAGCTCTACAGAAGTTGAAGACTTCTTTACAACTCTTGATATTATAGGATTCAACAACCTTAGGTATGACAACCCCATTATATATGCTAGAGCTATGGGTAGATCTATTCACGGTTGTTACGAAATTTCTCATGGTATTATTCATGGTGAAGACGTTGGTTTGAATAATCGTTTAGCCAAAGCAATCTCGTACTGTGATATCTTTGACATGGCTTCTGCACCAAACAAGCAGTCTCTTAAGAAGTATGAGATAGAGCTTGGTAGATTAGAGAGGAAAGCTAAACACCTGTTTAGGGAAGGATGTGATATTCCAACTGTTAGTAAGAAACTTAAAACACCAGAGATATTGGTTAACGTTTGGTATGAAAGAAGGGATAAGAAGCCCTTGAGTCATCTTGAGATTGGTTATGATTGGGACACTGATATTCCTGAAAGCGAGTGGCCGAACGTTGAACAGTATTGCAAGAACGATGTGCAGGCTACTGAAGACGTTCTTCATTATTTGGAACCGGATTTCAAAGCTAGAAAGATATTGGCAGCCCTTAGTGGATTGCCAGTCAACGAGACTACTAACAATCATACTGCCCAGATCATATTCGAGAACGAGCGTGAGCCATGGAAAAAGTTTGTCTATACAGATTTGTCTACTATATTTCCTGGATACGTTTATGAGAATGGTAAAAGCTCATATCGTGGAGAAGACCCTAGTGAAGGTGGATACGTATATTCCGAACCGTCTGTTGCTTACAATGTCGTCGTTCTCGATGTAGAGTCTATGCATCCGTCGTCTATAGAGGCGTTAAATTTATTTGGTCCATGGACTAAAAGGTTTAGTGATATTAAGAAAGCTCGTTTGCTTATTAAGCATAAAAAGTTCGATGAAGCAAAGACTATAATGGATGGTAAACTTGCTCCATATTTAAACAATCCGGCTGAAGCTAAAGCATTGTCTGGTGCTCTTAAAACAGCTATAAACGCGGTGTACGGTCAAACCGATACAAAATATCAAAATAGATTTAAAGACCCCAAAAACGTTGACAACATTGTCGCGAAGTATGGGGCTTTATTTATGATTGATCTTAAGCATTATGTACAGGATCAGGGATATCGCGTTATACACATAAAGACCGATTCAATAAAAATCGAAGACGCCGACAACAAGATTATAAAGGCTGTTCAAGAATATGGATTGAAATATGGTTTCAAGTTTGCCCACGAGTCTACATATTCTAAGATGTGCTTAGTAAACAAGGCAGTTTATATTGCTAAGTATGCAGATGCCGAATGGTGTCAGAAAAGGTATGGTTATATTCCTGAGAACAATGAGGATGAAAGCGGAAAATGGACTGCTACCGGTACTCAATTCCAGCATCCTTATATATTTAAGACTTTGTTCTCTAAAGAGCCGCTTGAGTTTGATGACTTATGCGAAATTAAGTCTGTGGCAACAGCGTTATATTTAGATTTGAATGAAGGACTTGATGATGTAAGCATGTGGGAAGCTGTTAAAGGAATACGACGGAGTATGAATTCTATCGTACCAGGTTATATTCCAAAGTTGACAAAGAAAGAACAGTCTTTGATTGAGCAGACAAAAGATGTTTCTGATGAGAAGCTTGAGGAACTGATATCTTCTGGACACAACTATCGGTTTGTTGGACGAGTCGGTGAGTTTGTACCGATAAAGCCCGGTAAAGGTGGTGGGATATTAACACGTAAGTCTGGAGACCAGTTCACATCAGCTAATGGTGCAAAGGGATATCGTTGGTTAGAAGCTGAAGATGTTAGACTCACAAACAAAGAGGCTGATATTGACATGAGGTATTATGAGAAGCTTGCTGAGAATGCTATCAAAACGATATCCCAATATTGCGATTTCGATAAATTCGTTGGTGAAGATATTCCTGACGATTTTATAAACATCCCAGAGAATGTCGAGGGAGAAGAGTTACCATTTAATTAAAAGGAGGTATATTTTATGGAACCAACCAAAGGCATGTCACTTACAGTAGAAGGAATCCCAGGTGATTTTATTAGAAACAAGAACATTGCGGGTGATCCTGAGAAAAATAATTTTGGTGGAACAACGAGATCATTTACAATTCGTTTAACACCAGAGTACGCAAAGATGTTTGAAGATGCAGGCTTCCCGATTCGTTTTCCTAAGGATATTCCGCCAGGACGTGAACCGGAGCCGTATGTAGCCGTAGTGTTATTTCCGGAAGCTAAGTTCAACTATGCTCCTTCGATCGTTGTTAGCGATGACGGAACGACTAGACGTATGCTGGCTCCAAACAATTGGAAAGAGTTTGACTGGTCGCCGATCGAGTATATTGATGCTGATCTTAGAACGTATAAGACTAAGACAGGTAACATCGCAATCACAGCGGACATTCTTTACTTCCATACAAAGAACTCTGCATTGAGAAACAAGCTTGCTGACGTGTTTGCTCATGATGATATGGAGCCTGCTCCGTTCTGATTGATATTCATATAGGAGGTGCGTTGGGCTGATGGATTCAATTCTGTCAGCCCTTTATATTTATGGAACTAGATGAAGAGCAGCTTAAAGCTATAGACAAGATGTTCAATGGGTGCATATTGGTTGCTGATACCGGTGTTGGTAAAAGTAGGACTGCCATAGCATATTATTTGATGAAAGTGTGTAATGGCTCTGTGCGAATCAACAACTCTGGAACATATTCTGAGATGCGTACACCAAGAGATCTTTATATTATTACAACTGCTAAGAAAAGAGATGATCATGAGTGGTTACACGAATGTTCTAACTTTCTGATATCTCCAGATAGAGAGAATAGTCATTCCGGTGTTACTGTTGTTGTAGACAGTTGGAACAACATACAGAAATACAAAAAGGTTGCAGGACAATTCTTTATATTTGATGAACAAAGAGTTGTAGGATCTGGTCCATGGGTCAAAGCTTTCTTGGATATTTCTAGGAAGAATCAATGGGTTCTGTTGTCTGCTACACCTGGCGATAGCTGGAAAGACTATATTCCGGTATTTGTTGCTAATGGTCTTTATGAGAATCGTACTGATTTTCTTAGACAGCATGCTATCTACAACAGATGGGCACCTTATGCTAAGATCGAAGGGTTTCGAGATGAAGGAAGACTCTTATATTACAGAAGGAAACTTCTTGTTAAGATGAAGCCAAAACGAGTAATAGAGAATTCTAAAGAGGTTCGAAACGTATCGTATGACAAGAACTTATATAATACTGTCTGGCGAGATAGAAAAGACCCATACACTGGATGCCCGATAGAAGAAACTGGAACACTATTCTATTTGTTAAGAAGAGTAGTGAACTCTGATATTAGCAGGATAAAGGAGATCACATCAATTTTAACCTTTCATAGTAAAGCCATCATATTTTACAATTTCGATTATGAATTGGAGTTATTAAGAGAGATGTGTAACATAAAAGCGATACCATTTTCTGAATGGAATGGTCATCGTCATGAAGACATACTCGATGGTGACAGATGGGTATATTTAGTGAACTATGCGGCTGGCTCCGAAGGGTGGAATTGTACCACAACGGACACCATTATATTTTACTCACTAAACTACTCATACAGAATTATGAAGCAGGCAGCAGGTAGAATAGATAGGCGTGATACGCCATTTGGTCATCTGTTTTATTTTTACTTACAATCTAAAGCAGCAATTGATATTGCTATCAATAGAGCATTAGAGAACAAAGCATCTTTTAACGAAAGCAAATTCTTGTTAGGAAACTAGACATTGCTTTTATTTTTTCGCGCAAAAAACATAGGTTATAATGAAGGGGAAGGAGATGTCGCATCATCTCCTTATATTTTTGCCTAAAAAGGAGGCTAAAATGGCAAAAAGAGAAAGCAAGTTTCAAAGAGACTTAGTAAAGGAACTTAAAGCTGAATACCCTGGAAGCTATGTGTTTAAGATTAATGGCAAGCAAGGTTATCCAGATCTTATATTTCTGTATGAAGATAAATGGGCAACCCTTGAATGCAAGAAGAGCGCGAAAGCAAAACACAGACCTAATCAAGATGAGCATGTGGAGAGAATGAACAATATGTCATTCTCTTCTTTTATTTATCCAGAAAATAAACAGGAGGTTTTGCATGAGCTCAGCATTTTTATGGGAAAACACCAGTCGAATGTTTACCCCTGGAAGCCACGCGATATTAGGAGCGAGCACATATTCCAGGTGGTGGAACAAGACGCCTGAAGAAGTTGGTCAGTACTACAGAAATATGAAAGCTGTGGAGAGAGGGACTAAACTTCACGAGATGGCAGCTGATGATATTCGCATGAACATGATGCGACCGAGAAATGGACAGACATACAACCGCTATGTCAACGATGCTATTAACTTCAGAATGAATCCAGAGACTGGCTTATATTATTCCCCATTTGCGTTTGGAACAGCCGACTCAATCATATTTGAAGATGGCAGACTTAGAATTCACGATCTTAAGACCGGAACTATATCTAAGCCGTCTATGCATCAGCTCGAAACATACGCTGCTTTATTCTTTCTTCAATACGGTATTAAGTATGGTTTCAAACCATCTGATATTGATACAGAACTCAGGATCTATTGGAATGATGGTGTCATAAAAGAGAAACCAAAACCCTCTGATATTGAGCAAGTAGCTAACAAGTTGACTGCACACTCTGCATTCTTAGAGAAGGTATCGGAGGAATACATATGAGACGAGTTCCTTTTTTATACACCGAAAGGTATCTTATATTCTGGAAGGCTCTGGAAGACACCATTCAGCATTGTGAGGGTGTAGAAACTACCTTTACAGATGAATCCTATGTTAACCAATTATATTTCTATCTTAAACATGCTGGCATCGACAATGAGAATGTTTTGGTTGCCGATAGCATCTACATTTCTAATATTATTCAGGACTTCTGTAGACAGTATGGAACGCCTAGACATTCTGGTCGTTATCCTTGGGGAAGCGGTAAGAATCCACAGCGGAATAAGAATATTTATACTTCTTATAATGAATTGCTTAAAAAAGGTTACACTGAGAAGCAGATTGCTGATAATTGGCACATGTCTACTACAGAGCTGCGTAAGGTTGTATCACTTGGTAGTAATGAGATTCGTGAGCAGAATAGACTTACAGCTAAAAGTCTGAAGGAAGAAGGATATTCTACAACCGCCATTGGTAGACGTATGGGCGTTAATGAGTCTACAGTAAGATCGTGGCTTAACGACGATATTGCTAAGCGTAAGTCTGTTGTAAAAGAAAAAGCTGATATTCTTAAAGAGTTTGTCGACGAGCATGATTACGTAGACATAGGCCCTGGCACAGAATTATATTTGGATTGTACTCGGACGTCCTTTAAGAATTCCGTTAAGTTACTTGAGCAGCAGGGCTATCAGGTTCAATATTATCGTATTGATCAGATGGGCACCAATCATAAGACTACTGTAACGGTGCTTGCTAAACCAGATTCTCCATATAGAACTGGAGAGGATAAGTTTGATTTTTCGAACATAGCATCTCGTGTTGTAACAGACGATGGTAAAATATCAAAATTAGGACTTGAGAAGCCGGTTTCAATTGATCCAAAGCGAATAGGCGTCGAGTATACCGTTAATGGTAAAGGCGGTATTGAAGAAGACGGACTGATATTGTTAAGACCTGGCAAAGAGGATTTGTCATTGGGTACTGCTCGATATGCACAAGTTCGAATAGCTGTAAACGACAGTCATTACATTAAAGGTGTTGCTAGGTATGATGACAATCTTCCACCTGGTATTGATATTCTTGTCAAGTCTAAAAAGAAGCCTGGTACACCACTGATATCTGACGATCCTGAAGCATCTACAGTCCTTAAACCTATGAAGCGTGATGAGAAGACTGGCGAAATCGACTGGGATAATCCATTTGGGGCTACTATTAGGGGAAAGGACGATCTAGTAAAGGTCCAAAGAGAATATGTTGGTGCAGATGGTAAGAAACATCTTTCTGCTCTTAATGTCGTTAATGAAGAGGGCAACTGGTCTACTTGGTCTGATAAATTACCAGCCCAGTTTGCTAGCAAGCAGACATTACAGTTAGCTAAAAGACAGCTTGCATTGGCTAAAGCAGATAGGGAAGCAGAATTCGAAACGTTGTGTAATCTTGAGAACCCAACGATTAAACGAAAACTGCTCTATGATTTTGCTGATAATTGTGATGCGGCAGCTGTGGATCTTGAAGGTGCCAAATTACCAAGGCAGGCGTGGCATGTTATTATGCCATTCCCTGATATTAAGCCTGGCGAGGTTTATGCTCCTAATTACAAGGATGGTGAGACTCTTGCATTGGTAAGATTCCCGCATGAAGGCACGTATCAGATACCTATATGTAAGGTAAAAAATAAGGGTAGTGTTGCTGATAAATATATTCATAATGCTCCTGATGCCATAGGTATAAATTCAAAGACGGCACAACAGTTATCTGGTGCTGATTTTGATGGAGATACTGTTATTGCTATACCTATAACCAACAAGGTTAGAATACGAGCACAAGCACCAATTCAGGAACTTATTGATTTTGATCCGTCAGATGCTTATCCAAAATATCCTGGAATGAAGGTTATTTCACATTCTGATCAGCAGATAAAGATGGGTGTTGTATCGAATTTGATAACTGATATGACTCTTGCAGGAGCTCCGCCAGCAGAATTGGTTAGGGCTACAAAATATGCAATGACCATAATTGATTCTGAAAAGCACGAGCTTAATCATAAGCAGTGCTATATTGATCAGAATATTAAACAGCTTCAACAAAAATATCAGAAACATACAAATGACGATGGTTATGGTGGAGCTGGAACTATTATATCTAGAGCTGGTTCTCCTCAATCTGTATTTGAGCGTCGCCCATATTACAAGATTGATGACAAGACTGGCAAAAAGATCTATGAAGAAACTGGCGGAGAGTTTACTTATATTCCAACTAAGGTTAAACGAGTCGATCCTAAGACTGGTAAGACTTCTGAGAAGACTCTTAAGCTAACCTTATATTCTGACAAGAAAACCGGCAGGCAATTTACTATTGATCCAGATACAAAGAAAAGAGTATACAGATCAGAAGCTGATATTTCTAAAGCTAAAACTGAACGTCGTATGCAGGATAGCACTAAGATGGCAGAGGTTGACGATGCATACAAGCTCACATCTGGTGGTAGTAAAGAGCACCCCGGATATTTGATGGAAGCAGTATATGCTGAGTATGCTAATAGTATGAAAGACCTTGGCAATAGGGCTCGATTAGAATATAAGCGTACCGGCAAACTTGAGTATCACCCTGAAGCAGCTAAAAAATATCAGAATGAAGTCAAGTCTTTGAATGCAAAGTTAAATGTAGCCCTTAAGAATGCTCCTTTGGAAAGACAGGCTCAAGCTATGGCTAATAAGACTATGGCACGTAAGAGGCAGGACAACCCTCATATGGACGCAGAGCATGTCAAAAAATATAAGGGTCAAGCACTCAATGCTGCTAGAAAAGCAGTTGGGGCTAAAAAGCAAAGGTTTGATATTACTGACAATGAACTTGAGGCTATACAGGCTGGTGCTATAAGCGATAGTAAACTACTATCCATACTCAACAACGTAGATTCTGATAATTTTAAGAAACGTGTAATGCCTAGACAAACAAAAGAGCTCTCTTCTGTACAGAAGAACAAAGCCAGATGCATGTACAATGCTGGCTATACACAGGCTGATATTGCTGATGCTCTTGGTGTGTCTGCATCTACAGTTTCTAGAGCTATTGATGGATGAAAGGAGGCTTATATTTGGATGGAGACGTAAAAACTGAATACATGATTACGACATTAGACAATCCATGGAGTCCATTCACCCATTATAGAGAATGGTGGGAGTTTGATAGAGAACACGGATATTTTACGCAAGAGAAACTCGCTAAGCTAGCATTCACTACTGATAATTTAGGAGAGAATGAGAAACAGGCAGACATTGCGTTTGCTCAGCAGTTACTATTAGACTCTGATATTCTTGGAATCTACATAAGGGTGTCTAAAGACACCGTATTACACCCAGTCTCTATAGAAGAATACCTTAGTATTATAGAGTCTGATATTTAAACCCCTTATCAATGGCTATGCTACTTTAATAGCTATGCCACTTCATATAGAGTGTGCATAATACTGATATTTGAAAGATTACACTCTATACATACACTTCTATACATTACTATGCTATACAGTACTCTATGTAGTACTGATATTTCTCTAAAAAGCAAACATGTATACACCGTATGTGTGTAATGCCCATATGCAATACTGATATTCCTCAGAATGAACTATTAGATACGTGTTTTAAGCATAGACCTGGTACATAGTCACTATGTATGTACTGATATTCTAAGAAGAATAGTACTATACACATTACGCATGTACAATGCTCTATACGTATACTGATATTCTCTGAAAAAGTCGATCTATGCATTCTGCTATACAGGTGGCCTTTATACACACTCTCATACAGTACTGATATTTTACAAAAAGATACCTTTGTATGGTCTCACAGTATGTAGCTCTCTATACGCTACTGATATTTCCCAAAAGGAACATTTGTATGCACATTGCTATGTATGTGGTACTCATACTATACCCATACAGTACTGATATTCTTAGTTTGCTATAGAAGCTTAAGCATAGTAAAGCAATACAACTAGTAAAGCGATACAACAACATACTATTCTCAATACTGATATTCTAATTGAAACATCAAATGTGTGTAGCATTATGGTAAATGTCAAGCTTTACTTAGTTTATTAGTAATAATTGTCAAATACTGATATTTTAAAAAGAAAATTGTATATAGCATACAATAGTGTTTAACGGGTGTAATCAGTGTTTGAAGACCTATTACTGATATTTATACAATTAAATACTGATATTTGTACTGTTGGGGACCAAAGTTTTATAGGGGGAGGGGGTACCCTCAAAATTGCACCCCCTAGCTCATCGCGGCGGTCCCCAAAATTTCCCCGGCGGGATATTTTCTGAAAACTTTCTGGTATTTTTCGACGGCATTCTTGGTATAATCCGTGGGTTTTGCTCCCCGATCCTTTCTTTGAGCTTATGTTCCGGTCAATAGTCTCATGAATAGCCTCCTGTTAGTATAGTAAACACGTTGCTTCTATACCCTAAGTACCAAGAATGCCGCCTGAAAGTACCAGAAAGTTAACTAGAACCGAGGTGAAACCAATGAATACTAAGTGTAAACCTGAGGAAAGTAGCTATCCAACGGCTATACTGTCAGACAAGAATCGCCTCAACCAGATTACTGCTAGTGCGTACAACTTAGCAGAGCAGAAGATTCTTGACGGGACTGCACCTAGCCAATTAATACTCTACTTTCTCAAACTCGGTGACGAAAGTCGTGAGGAAGAGCTGAAGAAACTACGGACAGAGAACGAGTTACTTAATGAGAAGATCGAATCTCTTCGTCAAACTCGTAGGAATGAGGCAGCCTATGCTGAAGTAATCAAGTCTATGAGGGAATACAATGGCATCTAAGAGCTACAGTGAACTAATCAGCATCCCCAAATACGAGGATCGTTTTCAGTACTTGAAAGTCGGTGGTCTTGTAGGTGATGAAACGTTTGGCAGTAGACGATACTTAAACCAAGCCTTATACACTTCAAAGGATTGGCTCATGTTTAAGAGCAGAATGATCATACGCGATAGCCTGGGCGGAGATTACTGTTGTGACTTGGCAACTCAAGGCAAAGAGATTACTGGTGTTGTCATACTTCATCACATCAACCCTCTGTCTATTGAGGATTTAATCAATCGCTCGCCAGCAATTTTTGACCCCGAGAACGTTGTCTGCGTGTGTCATAGAACACATGAAGCTATTCATTACGGAGATGAGTCATTGTTGATTAAAGAACCGGTGGTTCGTAGACCAAACGATACTTGTCCATGGAGGTGAAGTATGGATGGATGATAGCATTTTAGTTACAGTCAAACGAAAGCTTGGCATTGTACCTTCATATGAACACTTTGACGAGGAGTTAATCTCTGACATAAACACTGTCTTACTAATACTCAATCAGATAGGTATCGGTCCTGTCGATGGCTTTCAGATAGATGGCGATAGCGCTACTTGGGGCGATTTCATTGGGGATAGCACATTGCTGTTATCTGTCAAAACATATGTTCCAATGAGGGTCAGAATGCTATTTGACCCACCGTCTGGAGCTGTGAAAGAGGCTTATGAGAAAAACATTACAGAGTTAGAATGGCGTTTAAGAGAGATGAAAGAGATCTTTATGGATGGAGCTACATGATACCACTTGACATTGTTATTACAATCGTCTGCAGTGTGTTTGCGTCATCTGGCTTTTGGGCCTACTTGATGAGTAAACAAAATAGAAACACTGCAGAACAGCGCCTAATTTTAGGCATCGGCTATTACAGCATATGTGATCTTGCTGGTAGATACATTTCGCGTGGGCACATTACCAGACAAGAATACGCAGATTTTAAGAAGTATCTCTATGAGCCTTATCGAGCTCGTGGCGGTAACGGAACTGCTGAGAGACTCATGGCAGAGATAGATAAACTACCAATTAGGGAGGAATGAGATGCAGCAGTTGTTTTTCGATTTAATCTATTCGCTTTTGTTTGGACTTATCGTATGGGGAGCTAAGCAGCTTGTGGTCATTGTGATCCCGTATCTTAAGACTCGACTCGAGTCAGAGCAGTACAGTTGGGCAGCAGAGATTATTGAACATGCTGTACGCGCTTTTGAGCAGACAGTTTCTGGAAGTGGACTTGGAGAAGAGAAGTTTCAGTTGGTAATTTCATATGCCAAACGAGAGCTTGAGAAACGAGGAATTAAACTTACAGAGGAACAGATCACAATGCTTATTGAGGCTGCAGTTCAGACTATGAATTGTGAGTCCTTGAATGTTCTTGACTGTACTACTGATACGACACCCGGTGTAATCTTTGCATCAGACAACACACTTGATGAGGAGTAACAAAATGGTAATAATCGGATCAGCAAGAATTGATGAAGACGGCTCTGCAGCAGGTGGTAGAGCTGGCGATCAGACAGGACGAGAGGTTTCAACACAGGAGTGGTACAACCACCCTAAGGGATGGCGTGTATTTCGCTGTAAAGACACTACTAAACGAGATCTCATAGCCAGAAACATGGAGTACGCTTGCAATAATCCGAACATTGGTTATGATCAGTCTCAGAATACTTCTTTGTACTACGCAGCCAAGCCGTACGGTTTCGATTGCAGTATGGTAACAGAGAAGTGCGAGACCGATTGCGCAAGGCTTGTTCGAGTGTGCTTAGCATATGCAGGAATCAAGACCTGGGATTTCTTTACGGGAGACATGGTTTATGCGTTGCAGGACACCGGCATGTTTGATGAGTATCCTATGGCGTCTAACAACCCTGATAAGCTACTCAGAGGCGACATTCTTGTAACTAAGACAAAGGGACATACAGTTGTGGTCCTGTCAAACAGTAAAGAGTTTAAGACTCCTTCAGACGATTCGTTTGATGGGGTCTTTATTAATTGTCAGGAGGAAAACAAAATGGCAGCAACTTACAAAATGCCAACAATCTACCTTGGATCTAAAGGACCCCATGTTGCCATGGTTCAGGGCTATCTAAACAGTCAGCATTGTGTCGGTGAAGACGGTAAACCGCTGGTTTGTGACGGAGATTCCGGTGGTAACACTATGCATGCTGTTGATCAGTATATTCGTAACAAAGCAAGGCAGGGGATCGACCTTGGTAACCCTGGTGGCTTTGGCCCTCTTTGCTATAAGAGCATTGGACTTGACGAGGTGTAAAGGATGATCAGACCTGACGAACTATACCATCATGGCGTAAAGGGTATGAAATGGGGTGTTCGTAGGTATCAGAACTATGACGGTTCTCGTATTAAAAATGGTAAGAAACCAGTTTACAAGTACAGATTTGTACCGGATGACGACATAATCTTTCCGAAAGGCACTGTTCTTTCCAGAATCCAGAAAGAAGCAAATTTTGACGAGTATCCTTTCTATGCTACATACAAAACACATGACAAATTGGCTTATCTCGGTTTGTATGGTGCGTCTCTAATTTCTAGAGCTAGAAGGGATGCTCGTAAGCTTGTATCTGATGCTAAAAAGAACGGTGGAGACGTTGAGGATGCTAAAAAGCAGCTTAGTGATGTAGAGAATTTGATAGTGTATCAGCATAATCTAGCTGCTAGAACGAACATTAGGATGCCTTCTACCAGGAGGGCTAGTGAGATTACTAATGAATTAATTCAACAGAAGAGATTCAGAGAAAATCTTACGGATTCCATTAAGTATTCAAAGCAGAACTTATTTAGACCTAATCAGCAGATCGCTTTTGGAAAAGCTTTAAGAATCTTAAAGAGGGATGATTTGTCTAATCTTTCAGAGCGAGAGAAACGGGACGTTTATGCAGCTCTCAACATTTCATTAACTTTCCATGAGAAGTCTGGCTTAGCTGTTCAGAAGAAGTTTTATGGAGAGTTGAAGAAGTATGGATACGGAGCCATAACTGACATTAACGACAAAATGTTTAGTTCGTATCATGCTCAAGATCCATTGATCTTTTTTGATACCAGCAAGGTCAAATCCAAGGATATTGTTGCTTTGGATAGAGAATACATTTACAGGACCCGAGGACCGTTTGAAGCAGAACGATTATTTAAGGAAGCTGTTGGTAGTGTACCTATGATTAACAAAAAACGATACGATGAGCTCTATCATTTCGGCATCAAAGGAATGAAATGGGGTGTTCGTCGATACCAGAAACGAGACGGAACCCGAACCATCCTTGGTAAGAAACACGAAAAGACGGATAGAGAGACATGGAGAAAGAAGGAAAGTAAGACACTTTCCGATGAAGAGCTTAAGCGGAGAATTAAGCGATTACAGACAGAGCGTGAATACAACAATCTAATTGAGTCAGAACTTAGTAGAGACTTTAAACGTGGTGTTAAGAACATAGCCGGTAGCACTACTGGAAGAGTAGTTGGTACTCTAGCTACAGGTGCTGCGTTAGTGGCAGCTGAAAGAGCATTGGCTAAGAAGTTCGAGAAGAAGGGCACAAGCTATGATGAGGCACTTGCTCTGGCTAAGCAGGTTCTTGCATACGGCGGAAAGAAGAAGTAATGCTATCTAACACAGCAGTGCCAATCTACTACGGTCAATTTAGAGAAGCAGTTATTCGCGGAGAGATACCGGTTAATAAAGAAATCTCTATGGAGATGAACCGAATTGACCAGTTGATAGCCAATCCCAATATTTACTATGACCCTGGCAAAGTCGAAGGGTGGGCTAAGTTCTGCGAAAGAGAACTTTGTTTGACTGACGGTTCGCCTCTTCATCTTTTAGACAGTTTTAAACTATGGGGAGAGCAGATTTTTGGTTGGTATTACTTCATAGAACGGAGTGTATACGAGCCATATCCTGACAAACCTGGCGGGCATTACGTTAAGAAGGTCATCAAGAAGCGTTTGACCAACAAGCAGTATTTAATCGTTGCCAGAGGTGCAGCCAAATCTATCTACGACGAGTGTATACATGCATATTACCTAATTGTAGATACGACTACAACTCATCAGATAGCAACGGCTCCTACAATGAAGCAAGCAGAGGAGACTTTGGGACCACTGCGTACAGCTTTGTCTAGATCCACAGGACCTGTGATAGGTTTCCTAACAGAGGGGTCTATACAGAATACGACAGGTTCCAAAGCAAGTCGTGTGAAATTGGCATCTACCAAGCGTGGTATAGAAAACCTTATGACCAACTCTCTTCTAGAGATTAGACCGATGAGCATAGACAAGCTCCAGGGTCTGAGACCAAAGGTTGCTACGGTTGATGAGTGGCTATCTGGCGATATTCGAGAGGATGTTATTGGTGCTATCGAACAAGGTGCTTCAAAGCTGGACGACTACCTTATTGTAGCCACTAGCTCAGAAGGTACTGTTCGAAATTCTGCCGGTGACACTATGAAGATGGAGCTTGAATCTATTCTTAGAGGAGAGTACATCAACCCACATGTTTCCATATGGTATTACCGTCTAGACGATGTTAAAGAGGTTAATGATCCACGCATGTGGGTTAAAGCCAATCCTAACATCGGTCTTACGGTTACATACGAAGCGTACCAGCTGGATGTTGAACGAGCCGAGAAAGCTCCTGGTGCTAGAAACGACATTCTGGCTAAGAGATTCGGCATACCGATGGAAGGTCTTACCTATTTCTTTACATACGAAGAGACCAAACCCCATAGAAAACGAGATTATTGGCAGATGCCATGTGCTTTAGGTGCAGATTTGTCTCAAGGAGACGATTTCTGTGCCTTTACTTTTTTATTCCCGCTACCGAATGAGCATTTCGGTATAAAGACAAGATCATACATAACGAGTATGACATTAATGAAGCTCCCCGGGGCTATGCGAGTCAAGTACGAGGAGTTCATAAGAGAGGGGTCTTTAATAGTTCTAGACGGTACAGTTCTAGACATGAGCGAAGTTTACGATGACTTAGATGCTCACATCGACCGAACCGGCTATGATGTCCGGTGCTTTGGTTATGACCCTTACAACGCAAAAGAATTTGTTGAGCGTTGGCAGAAAGAGAACGGACCATTTGGAGTTGAAAAGGTTAGACAGGGTGTCAAGACTGAATCTGTTCCTCTTGGCGAGTTGAAGAAACTTTCTGAAGAAAGAAGATTGCTATTCGATGAGCAATTGATGAGCTTTACAATGGGTAATTCCATAGTAATAGAAGACACTAACGGCATGAAGAAGCTACTTAAGAAACGCTACGAGGAGAAGATTGATAACGTAGCAGCAATGATGGACGCGTGGGTAGCTTACAAGATGAACAAAGACGCGTTCGAGTAAGAGAGAGGTAGAAAATCAAAATGAGGTATCCTGATTACTTAATGCATCATGGCATCAAGGGAATGAAGTGGGGTGTTCGCAGATTCCAGAACAAGGATGGTTCATACACATCACTTGGACTTAAGAGAGAACGTGGTAGTTCCGGTGGTTCTGGAAGGGCTAGAGCTGGCTCTGGTTCAAACGCCGAGGCTCGTAAAGCTAGAATTAAGAAGGGACTTAAGATCGCAGCAGGTGTTGCTGGTGCAGCAGCTGTTGGTTATGGCGCATATCGTCTTGCTAAGAGTAAGAAAGGCCAGGAAGTGATCGGTCAGCTCCGTCAGAAGGGTGCTGAGGTAATGTCCGAGAGACATTCCAAGCAGAGAGCTAAGAGCTTTGCTGCTAAGTACGGGAAGACTGGAAAAGAACTGAAAGCACAGAGACTTGCAAAGGCCCAGGCATTTGATAATGCTCAGCAGGGTAGAGCTGCTAACTTTGCTAAGAAGTTCGGTAAATCTAGCGGCGAGGTTATGAAGACTCCGTCTGGAAGAATCCATAAGATCAAAGGTAAAGCTGGGTCTGTTGTAGATGGTGCTAAGTCCAGATTTGAAGGACTTCGCCAGAAAGGTGCTGAGGTAATGTCCGAGAGACATTCCAAGCAGAGAGCTAAGAGCTTTGCTAACAAGTTCTCCAAGTCTACTGCTCAGTCTCAGGCAGAAAGATTCAAAGCGGCTTCCGGTAAAGCCAGAGCTTTCAACAATAGCCAGGCTAGTAAAGCTGCTAATTTCGCTAACAAGTTCAGCAAGAGTAATAGTTCATTGACAAGAGCAGGAAACTATTCCGCAGCAGCTAAGAGAGCAAGATCTTTCAACAATAGCCAGGTAAGTAAGGCTTCGAACTTCGCTGCTAAGTATGCTAAGAGCAATGCTCAGCTTACAAACACACCTGGAAGAAATCTCAGGAGAGGTCTTACTAAAGGTAGACTTAATGCCCAGGGCGCTCTCAGAAAAGCTGGCGGAGCTGTTAGAAGCGGATACGATAGATGGGATACAGCATATCGAAGAGATAGTAGAGTCAGAACAGCATCGAACATTGGTGCCGCAGCAGCAGGTTTTGCTACAGGTAGAGCCATCGGAAATGCTGTTCGTAAAAGGATGAATAAAGGTAGTAGTTCATCTAGTTCGTCAAGCAGATCCAGCAGTAGACCGAGAAGAACAAGCGCTGAGCAGCAGCAGGCTAGAACAAATCGTAAACGTCGTATGAAGGCAGCTCTTTATGGTGGCGTGATCGGTTACGGTATTGAGAGACATAGACAGAACAAAGCAGCTAGAGGCAGGAGATAAGTATGCAGTATCCGGATTACTTAATGCATCATGGAGTCAAAGGGATGAAATGGGGCGTCCGGAAGAACCCGTTAAGTCGAGCTGGTTACGCTCTCGCAAGAAGCCCCATGGCTAAAGTTGGACTAAAAGCCGGTCAAGGTATTAAAGCCAGACGAGCTAAACGTATAGCTAAACGTCAAGCCAAAATAGACAGATACGACAGATCTCTTGAGGCTGAGTGGAAGATGAGTCCATCCGAGAGGCGTAAAAAGCATCTCAAAACTGCAGCCAAAATCGCTGGCGTAGCTGCCGGTGTAGGTCTTGCTAAATACGCTGCTAGTCGCGGAGTCTTCAAAGGTGCTAAAAAGCTTTATGACTACGGTGCTCCAGGCTCCCTTGACGTTATGACAAGAGCTATGACTGGAGGACGTTGGGGAGCAAAAGAGTTGGATAGACAGCATCGTAGATTTTCAGCTGCTAGTGCTATCAAAACCGGAACTAATGTGGCAGGGGCTATTACTGTAGCTAAAATGGCTCAGAGAAGCATGGCCAACCGCAGAATTAGAAACAAGAGACACCAAGAAAAGATGCAAAGGCGGAAGTAAATCAAAATGGGATTAATGGATAGAATCAAATACGCTTGGAACGCCTTCATGGGACGTGACCCGACACCATCGTCGGACATTGGCATTGGGTATTCTAGGCGTCCGGATAGGTCCAGGCTAACTAGAATCGGTGAGAGAACTACTGCATCATCTATTTACAACAGAATAGCTATGGACGCTGCCAAGATTGAGATAAAACACGTTCGTAAAGATGAAGAAGGTCGCTATATTGATACCATAAACAGCACTCTTAACGAGTGTTTGAATGTGGAAGCCAATCTAGACCAAACCGGACGTGCTTTTAGACAAGATGTTGTCTTGTCCATGCTCGACGAGGGCGTTGTCGCTATTGTTCCGGTAGAGATGTATGAAAACCCATTTACTGGTCAGTTCAAGATTGCGTCTCTTCGTGTTGGAAAGGTTATTGCATGGTATCCTGCTCACGTCAAAGTTCGTTTGTACAACGAATGGACTGGTAAACATGAGGATCGAGTGCTTCCAAAGCGACTTGTGGCTCTTCCTGAGAACCCGTTATATCCGGTCATGAATGAGCCGAACTCGACACTTCAGAGACTCCTTAGGAAGTTTCAGTTGCTTGACATGGTGGACGAGCAGACCTCTTCTGGAAAGCTGAACATTATAATTGGTCTTCCGTATGTAGTAAAGACTGAAGCCAGAAGGAAGCAAGCTGAACATAGAAGAGCTGAAATCGAAGCTCAGCTAACTCAGTCCAAGTATGGTATTGCATATACCGATGGTACAGAGCACATTACTCAATTGAATAGAGCGCTTGAGAACAATCTCCTTAGTCAGATCGAGTACCTACAGAAGATGCTGTATGGGCAACTTGGTATGACCGAGGAGATTTTTAACGGCAGTGCCGGCGAAGAAGCCATGCTTAACTACTATGATAGGACAATTGAACCAATCCTCTCAGCAATTACAGACGAGATGAACAGGAAGTTCTTGACTAAAACGGCTAGAACCCAACGGCAGGCTCTAATGTTCTTTAGAGATCCGTTCCGTTTGATTCCGCTTAAGACTCTTGCTGATGTATCGGCAAGTCTGAAACAGGCTGAGATTATTAGTTCTAACGAAGGTAGACAGGCTCTCGGCTTCAGACCAGACAAGAACAAAGAGTCTGATGCACTTAGAAACCCGAACATTAATCCTGAGAAGGATAAGAACAAGAATGCCGAGAATGGCGAAGAGACAGAGGACGATCCTGATAAGCCTGGAAATCTTCTGAAGAACCAAAGCCCGGCAGAACTAGAAGGTACAGGGAGTTAATTCAAAATGGCAGTTCCTAAAGGACGATACGACTTTTCTGGTTGGGCTACAAGAAACGATTTGAAATGCAGTGATGGTAGAACAATCAGGAGAGACGCTTTTAAAGATTGCGATGGCGACACAGTTCCACTTGTGTGGCAGCATCAGCACAATTATCTCGAAAACGTGCTTGGACATGCTCTGCTGGAGAACAGACGTGACGGCGTATATGCCTACGGCGTGTTCAACGATACACCGGAGGGTAGAGCAGCTAAGGCTAGAGTTATGAATGGCGATATTACAGCTCTTAGTATTTATGCCAATCAACTTACTCAGCAGAACGGCAACGTTCTTCACGGAAAGATTCGAGAACTCAGTTTGGTATTATCGCCAGCTAATCCGGGAGCGTACATCGAATTCCCGTCTTTATCGCATGGCGATGGTTTAGACAGTCTTGACGAAGTCGACGAGTGTGTCATCTACACTGGAATGGATATTCGTCTTGGCGATTCATTAAAACATTCATATGAAGAAGGAGAAAGTATGGATTACGAAGAGATCTATGACACATTAGACGATGACCAGAAAGAGCTTGTAGACGCACTTGTCAACCAGGCAGCCGAGGATGCTGCAGATGCTACAGCTGACGCATACGAGGACGTTATCGATGAGTATGAGGATACTCTCGATGATTACGAAGACGTTCTTGATGAGTATGAGGACGCTATCGGCGATGAGTATGATGATGACGACGAGTACTACGACGATGATGACGACGAGTACTACGACGACGATGATGTAGAGCATAGTGATTATTATGGAGAGACTTTTATGAAACACAATGTTTTCGATGACAACTACTATGATGACGATCCGGACGTCCTTGAGCATGGCGATGCGGAATTCATGGCCTTCGAGGAAGACGTCATGAGAGATATTAAGAGATACGGTAGTTTCCAGGATTCCTTCCTTGCTCATGCTGAGGAGTATGGCGTTGAGAATCTCGACTATCTGTTCCCGGAATACCACAACCTTGACGACACGCCGCAGTTCATCAAGCGTAAGACTGAGTGGGTGAAGAAGGTCATTGATGGCGTTCGTCATACACCGTTCGCTCGGATCAAGAGCCTCTTTGCTAATATTACAGGCGAGGAAGCCAGAGCGAAAGGTTATATTAAGGGTAACCGGAAGAAAGAAGAGGTCTTCACTCTTCTTAAGCGTGTGACCACACCGACAACCGTTTACAAGAAACAGAAGATCGATAGAGATGATAAGCTTGATCTTAAGAACTTCAAGATCGTTTCCTGGCTGCAGGGTGAGATGAAGATGATGCTTGAAGAGGAATCTGCCCGCGTAATGCTGTTCCCGGATGGTAGACCTACAGATAGCGAAGATCATGTAAACACAAACTGCATCCGTCCGATTTGGACAGACGACGATCTCTTCACAATCAAGAAGACTGTCAACAGCAAGCAGGGTGAAGAGTTTGCAGAGACCTTCATCAACTTCGTCATCAAGACTCGTCCGGAGTATCGTGGAACTGGCAAGCCTATGCTTTTCATCACAGAGGATACACTCACAGACATGCTTCTTCTGAAGGATGGTATGGGACGTAAGCTCTATAAGAGCGTGCAGGAACTTGTAGACATCATGCGCCTTGACGGCATCGTTCCGCTTCCGACAGAGATCGTTCCGACAGACTTCCTCGGTCTTGAGGTCAACCTCGGCGATTATGTTGTTGGTACAGACAATGGCGGCGAAGTTACATGGTTCGATCAGTTCGACATCGACTACAACCAGATGAAGTACCTGGCAGAAGCCAGATTCTCTGGTGCCCTCACAGTTCCGTACTCTGCGATCGCTTACAAGAAAGTCACTAATTGAGGTAATTCAAAATGGCACGATGGTTCGGCAAAGTTGGGTATTCTATAGATGACGAGACCGCCCCCGGTGTCCACAATCCAAGAATTGTTGAACGAGAGTCTTATGGGGATATTATCAAGGCTACAAGTTCATGGAATGGAAGTTCTGAAGTGAATGACAACCTGGTGCTTAATAAAACAATTAGCATTGTAGCCGAACCATTCGCCTTTGAGCACTATTCCAGAATTGTATATATAGAGTACATGGGTACTAAGTGGAAAGTAACGAGCGTAGATCCACAGAGACCACGACTCGTTTTAACGACTGGCGGGGTTTATGTAGAATGAGTGATAACAGAATAGAACTTCACAATAAGCTTAAGCGGCTTTTGGTTGAAAGTGGCGGCGGTTTAGCAAAAGATGTGTATTTTCAACAACCTGAGAACATAAAGATGTCATATCCGGCTATAGTGTACGAGGTAGACGGCGTTCAGGAACAAAAAGCTAACAACAACACATACTTCGCAATGAAACGCTATTCTGTAGAGTTTATGACCAGAAACCCCGATAAGTCGTTGATTGACAAGTTTCTTCAGGAGTTCAAATTTTGTAGCTTCAGTAGAAGCTTTGAGTCAAACAATCTGAATCACTACATTTTCACAATTTATTATTAAGGAGATTATTATGCCTGAAACAAAATTTGCTCTTGTATGGGACGATATTGGCGAGAAAGTTTATGAGACTGGTTGCGATCGAGGTGTCCTGTATCCAGTAGCTTCCGATGGAACATATCCTGAGGGATTTGCTTGGAATGGTCTTACTGGCATCGACGAGAGTCCGTCAGGTGCCGACTCCAACAAGGAGTTCGCAAACAATGAAGTCTATGCAAACCTCAGAGGTGCTGAGGAGTACGGTGGATCTATCTCCGCTTTCACATATCCTGATAAGTGGCGTGAGTGCGATGGACACCGTGAGGTTGTACCGGGAGTCATCGTTGGGCAGCAGAGTCGTAAGGGTTGGGGTCTTACATACAGAACCCTCAAAGGTAACGACACTGACGGTCTTGACTACGGTTATATTATCCACCTTGTCTATGGTGCTACAACTTCCCCGGCAAGCAGATCTCATCAGACAAACTCCGATTCTCCGGAGCTTGAGACAATGAGCTGGGATTTCGATACTGTCCCGGTAGCTGTTAATTATGCTGGCGCTCAGCTTAAGAAGACGTCTACACTTGACATCGACAGCACGACTGTTGACTCAGAAAAGCTGGCTGCTCTTGAGAAGATCCTTTATGGTACAGCAGCTGATGGTTCTACAGCAGCTGTCAAGGCTCGTCTGCCGCTTCCTGCTGAGGTTATTGGGCTTCTTGCGTAATATTTGATCATTTTTTGTAGTGGGCTGGCCCAATCGGATACCAGCCCATTTTCTATTAAGGAGGCATATTCATGGTAAAACGGACAATCAAGTATACAGATTTTAATGGTGAGCAGCGTGTGGAAGATTTCTACTTCAATCTTACGGCAGCAGAAGTAGCCAAGATGGAGTGGTCTAAGAGTGGTGGTCTTTCCACGTTTATGAAGCGTATTTTCGACGCTAAAGACGTTACTGAGATTACAAAGGTTATCGATCAGGTGATCATGGAAGCATATGGTGAGAAGTCTGACGATGGCAAGTACTTCGTGAAAGGTAAGGATCATGAGAGAGCTAGAGCTTTCATGGAGACCCAGGCATATTCTGACTTCTACTTCGATCTCATCAGTCGTAAAGGTGCTATGGCACAGTTTTTCAATGAGCTTGTTCCAAAGGAACTTGCTGACAAGGCTGAGGTTCTGGCTAAGCAGGTTGAAGAGGAAGAAGCTAGACGTTTAGAGGGCGCTATCGGAGCATGATCAAGATAACTATACCGCCAAGCGAATTGTGGGACGATAATCGGCAAGAGTTCATAACGATTACAGAGCCTATTATTATTCCTATGGAACACTCATTAGTGTCTATACATGAATGGGAGAAGCAGTGGCACAAACCTTTTCTGAAGAAGTTTCCAAAGAAGACTACAGACGAGACAGTGTCATATTTGGCGTGTATGTCGTTACGCGATGATGTTGACCCAAAAGTGTTTTACGCCATCCCTAAAGGGGAGATGGAGCGGATAAACAAGTATATAGAAGATCCGATGAGCGCTAGAACAAAGAGCAGCGGACAACGAAGTGCTAAGAGAGAGACTATAACTGCCGAACTCATTTACTTTTGGATGTTTACCTACAACATACCTTATGAGTGTAGAGAGTGGCATCTCAATAGTCTTTTGTCGTTAATAGAGCTGTGTAGTATAAAGAACACTCCGCCAAAGAAGATGTCCGCATCACAGAAGTACGCCAAGTACAATGCACTCAACAACGCTAGAAGAAAAGCGTTCCATACAAAGGGTTAATACATCAATGCCGGTAGTTAGTTTTAAACACAAAGGTAATTTCGAAAAAACTTCTAAGTTTCTGAAGAGGGCCAAGAAGCGAGAATTCTACAAGAACTTAGATCAATACGGTGAAATGGGAGTTCAGGCTCTAATGGCTGCTACCCCTATAGACACCGGTGCTACGTCTAAGGCGTGGCACTACAAGATAGAGCAAACTAAAGATTCTGTATCAATTGTTTGGTACAACACGAATGTTAATGAGGGAGCCAACATAGCGCTCCTTCTTAACTATGGTCACGGCACGCCCACAGGTGGGTATGTTCGTGGTAAGAATTTCATAAAACCGGCCATGAAGAAAGTCTTCAAAGAGATTGAGGACGGAGTATGGGGGGAGGTGACTAAGAATGAATAGAGACGCTGTCGATGAGAGATTAGTTGAGATGAAATTCGACAACGAAGACTTTGAAGCTGGTGTGTCGAAGTCTATTGGTACTCTCGACAAACTCAAGTCAGCATTGTCTTTTGATCATTTCAAGGACGGCTTCTCTTCAATTCAAAATGGGGTATCGGACCTCTCGTTCTCGCCTATAGAAGATGGTTTATACAATCTTCAGAACAATCTCGACATGTTTGAGATGATAGGTTTACGAGCTATGCAGCGTGTAGCAGATGCCGCCGTTGACATGGGGCAGAAGTTGATTAATGCCGTTGCTGTAGATCCTATCAAATCCGGTTTTCAAGAGTACGAGACACAGATCAATGCAGTTCAGACAATCATGTCTAACACTGAGGAAGCTTTTAAAGATGTTTCTGAACAAGAACATCTTGACAAAGTAAATGGTGCTTTGGATGAACTAAACAAGTATGCCGATAAGACAATTTACAATTTTACAGAGATGACTCGTAACATCGGTACGTTTACAGCAGCCGGTGTTAGTTTGGACCAGTCTAAAACCGCCATCCAGGGTATTGCTAACATGGCGGCCGTTTCAGGTTCAAATGCTCAGCAGGCATCTACTGCAATGTACCAGCTTTCTCAAGCTTTAGCGGCTGGTAGTGTTAAGCTTCAGGACTGGAACTCTGTAGTTAATGCCGGTATGGGTGGCGAAGTCTTCAAGAAAGCTCTCCAGGAATCTTCAAAGGCTATGGTTGTTGCTAATGAGAAGGTCCAGACGTTGGCGGCTAGTGGTAAAAAAGCCGAAGAGATTTCTAAAGAAACCGGTATCGAACTCGAACGTGTTAAAAAGCTTCTCGAAAATGGTTATGCCAACAGTTACGATACTGCTATAGCAAAACATGGCACATTTAGAGAGTCTTTAACTGATGGTTGGATCACGTCTGAAGTCCTTATTGATACTCTTCGAAACGCTACTCTAAATTTCTCAACGATGACCGATGAAGAGCAAAAAGCTACAAAAGCCATGTTGTTGGCAAATGGTTATACTGAGGATCAGATCGAAGACATTGGACGTTTAGGCAAGAACGCTGATGAGGCGGCAACTAAAGTTAAAACATTTACCCAGCTAATCGATACAACTAAGGAAGCTTTACAGTCCGGTTGGACCCAGAGTTGGGAGTATATTATTGGCGACTTTGGTGAGGCTAAAGATCTTTGGACTAAAGTTTCTGATTATCTTGGAGATGTTATTAACAAGTCTGCAGATGCTAGAAACAAAGTTCTCGAACAATGGCATGACTCAGGTGGACGTACTTTAATATTGGACGGTATAACGAGTGGTTTTAAAGGCGTTTCTTCGGTGTTCAAAGAGATATTTGGATCGATTAACGAGTATCTTGGCGAGTTCATGCCGATTGTGAACGGCGAATTCCTTATCGATTTGTCTAAGAGATTCAAAGCATTCGGAGAAGGATTAAATCCAGCAAAAGAGACCCTTGAAAAAATAGGAGACGTAACATCGAACTTAACAAGACCGTTGATGCTCGTTGGCGATCTGTACTTTGCGTTGATGGAACGTTCGTCTTCTTTTTCGGGATTGATTGACAAGATAGGCACAGCTATCGGCTTTATAGTTACAGAACTGGGATATGTCGTGAGGTTCGTTACTGATGTAATACGTCTGTCTAAGATTCCTGAAAAGCTGGTTGACGGGTTAGCCAAAGGAGCTGAGTGGCTTGGAGACGCTATACTCAAAACAGTTTACAATTTCTCAACCTTTATTAGAGCACTTACGGGCTTTAGACAAAGTTTCGGTAAGAAAGATATTTGGGCCAGTGTCTATAGCAAAAAACTTACCGGTTTCTTAGATGAAATAGCTATAAAGTTTAACATAGTCAGATTAAAAATCGCAGAGATTTCAGCAAATTTTAGGAGTTTCGTTCTTAAAACAACTGGTATAAATCTTAGTAAAATCTTCTCTTGGGAAGGTGCTATATCTGGGGCCTATAAACTCCATGACATATTGGCATCGCTTCCGGAAAGAGTAACTAGTGTTAAAGAAAAAGTTTCTTCCATTTTTTCCGGTATGGTAGAATCCATAAACAATTTCACCGGGTTGAATCTACACATTCCAACTTGGAAAGAGTTCGTTGGATTCTTGGAAAGTGCTAAGAATACGGTTGTTCATTGGAAAGAAAACTTCGACAACGCACGTGCATCGGTTCAGGCGTTTTTTAGTTATCTATGGGAAAAACTTGCTCCTGTTAGAAAACTATTCAACGATGCTTCACAAGCTGTACAGAACTTTTTCGCATCATTTAAGAAGAACAAAGAGTCAGAAGAAGGCATTAATGTCATCGAGAAGATTTCGAACGCAATGAAGACCATTGGTGAGGTTTTAGGTGCAGTTGCAAAAGGAATCGTTTCGATCGTTACTCCTGCATGGGAGAAACTTAAAGAGGTTATGTCTAATCTTGACTTTAGTGAGCTATTTGTCTTGATAACAGGTGGATCTTTCTTAAAGACCATGCTGAAAGCTCAAAATACAATGGCTGATGTGGCAGAGACTTTCTCGTTCAAAGGAATACTTGATTTCTTAGACGACGTTGGTGATAAGCTGAAAGATGGTATCAAACTATTACAAGAATTGCTGGAGCCTTTCGGCGACACTCTTGCAGCGTTCCAGAACAAGCTTAAAGCTGACATGCTTAAGAACATAGCAATCGCTGTAGCAATATTGGTAGGCTCTATTGTTGTTATATCTCTTGTTGAACCGGAGAAACTATGGGGCTCTATCGCTGCTATAAGTGCTTTGATGGGTGAATTAGGCGGTGCGTTATACGCATTCCAGAAACTCGTTGACGATGAAAAGTTGTCATCATTCGGAACGCTTACTACAGGTCTTGTGAAGCTTGCAGCATCCGTGCTAATACTAGCCTTCGCTATGAAAGCTATATCTTCAGTTGACGATCGAGGAATAATTGCATCACTTGCGTCTATAGCGATTTTAATGGTTCTTATGGGCGAACTTGCAAACACTGTTGACGAAGTTGATGGTAAGAACTTTAACAAGACAGCAAAAGGCTTGGTTATAGTTGGATTAGCAGTTCGAGTTTTAGCAGGTGTGGTTAAGAAGCTTGCTGATTTGAGCTGGGAAGAGATAGCCAAGGGTATGATAGGGACTGTTATATTACTTGAGTCGCTCGCATTGTTCACAAAGCTGTCTGACATGGAAGGCATTGGCATTAGAAGTGGTTTAGGTATTGTGCTAATAGCCGCTGGTATACGAGTGTTAGCTGGTGTGGCTATGCAGTTCGTAGGACTTAGATGGGAAAGCATGGCTAAAGGTCTTGTTGCCGTTGGAGCTTTGTTGGGTTCATTAGCTTTGGCTACTAAATTTGGAGACCTGGATAAAATTGGGATGTTCAATGGAGTAGGTCTGTTCCTCTTAGCTAAAGGAATCGGCGTGTTGGCGGAGGCCACGTTGTCATTTACTAAAGTCAGCTGGGAAAACATGTCTAAAGGATTGCTGGGTGTCATCGGCTTATTACTCAGTTTAACTATTGCTACCAAGCTTATGCCGAAAAATATGCTCGGCATTGGCGTCGGAATGGTGATAGCGGCCGCAGCTATCAATCTTATGGTTAATGCCCTTAAGTCAGTTGGTCTCGGAATGGATTGGGAACAGTTAGCTAAAGGCATGACGGCCATAGCCGGTGGGTTAATAGCTATGGGACTCGGAGCTCAGCTTATGGAAGGCTCTTTGGCTGGTGCCGCCGCAATGATGGTCATGGCTATTGCTATGAACATGTTTGTACCGGCCATGCTCACATTTGGCAACATGGAATGGGAACAGATTGCAAAGAGTCTTGCTCTGATCGCTGGTGTATTCACTATCATTGGTGTAGCTAGTTATCTTCTGTCGCCGTTTATTGATGTTATTCTGGCGTTGTCTGTAGCGTTGATGGCCATTGGTATTTCTTCAGCTCTGGCTGGTACTGGCATGTTGGCAGCGGCTGCTGGATTCCAGATCTTCCAGCATGTTGGAGAGATACTGGCAACTATGCGTAATCAGATGAACCTTGAATATGCTAAACAATTCTTGGCGTTCATAGGTTACATGATTCCGGAAGTTGCTCATATTATAGCTAGCTTGATGTTTGCGATCATAGACATAATTAAGGAGAACATTGTAAATATCGTTGGAGCTGCTGTAGAGCTCATCACAGCTGTTCTGAATGCTGTGCTGAAGTTAGCGCCGTTGATCATAAAAGTAGCTATCGTTTTACTTGTAACATTCTTACAGGCTATCAATGAGAACATCTATCTGTTTACGTTGCTTGGAGCATCCATATTAGTCAACTTCATGAATGGCTTGTCGTTGGCTCTACCAAATCTAATAGAGGCTGGTATAAACCTCGTAGTCCAGTTCATCGATGGTATAGCCGTAGCTATTGTCGATAACACCGATAGGATACTGATTGCAATTCAAAATGTAATGCTCTCTATTGAGTATTTCATACTGTCAGCTATTCAGGACATGGTTGCTGATATGCCAGTGATCGGTGGACAAATCTCTGGTCAGATAGACAAGCTCAAAGCCGGCATTGAAGAGAAGATAAACAAGAACGAAGGTGAGAAGATCGCCCGTGAAGCTACTGGCGGTGTTAAGAAAGGTCTTGATGACTCTGAACCAGAAGTCAGGACAAGTGCCAATAATCTGTCTACTACCATCAACGACGAACTTAAGAAGGTCGATGCAAGCCAAATTAAAGACTCCGTTAAAGAGGGTGTTGTTGGCGGTATATCTGAATCTCAGGGCGATGCTGCAAATGCTGCCGGTGGAGTTGGTGGAGCTGTAACAAGTACCCTTGAGGCGTATGATACAGCATCTGGTGGTGCTGAGATGGTAAACAAGATAGTCGGTGGTATTCAAAATGGTGGTCCAGATGTCAAAGAAGTTGCGTCATCGCTTGGTAGTACAGCGCTTGGTGGTTTCACAGACGTTGATTTCTCCGGTGGCGGTGGAAACTTCGTTGACGAGATAACTAAAGCCATCGACGATAAAACTGACGACGTTGAGAAAGCAGGTTTTGAGTCTGGTGAAGCTGGTGCTGGCGATAGAGGTTTCGGCGGAAGCTATGATAGTTACTACGATTCTGGCGGTCATCTTATGGAAGGCGGTGCTCAAGGTATCTATGACAACGTAAGATTAGTTAGAGATGCTGGTGCGTATGCTGGTACGGAAAGCTTAAACGCTTACAATGAAGCTAGTGGTGTAGCATCACCGTCTTGGAAGTTCGCTCAGTCTGGTATGTTCCAGATGATGGGTGGTGCCAACGGTATTAGACAGAATGTGTCATTGCTCACCAGTGCATCCAAATTTGCCGGAAATGAAACAGTTGACGCGTTCAATGAAGCTATTGATGGGCTTGCAGCGGTCGAGTACCAGATTAACGATTCTCCGTCGATTAGACCGGTGTTGGATTTGTCAAACATTCAAAATGGAATAGGGCAGATCGACTCTATGTTCAGTAGAGACATGGCTACTTCTGTTAGATTAAGTCCGACAGCAAACATGGATATTGGTTCCGCTGTTGGTAGTTTGGCGGATCTTACTGGAAAGAGCAATGGAGATATTATCAGCACATTGAAGACTCAGATAGCTATGACTAGTCAGTTGATTAATGTGTTAAAGAACCAGAAGATTTACCTTGATGGTAAGACATGTGTTGGCGGAATGGTCAACGAGATAGATAAACAATTAGGTCGTAAGCAGATACTTGCAGGAAGGAGAGGACATGGTTAAAGAATACGGCGATTACCATGGTGAACATAGTGCCAAGATTGGCGATAAAGATACTTTCACCGACTGGCACTTAGTTCCGACTGGTGGATACTTATTCTTCACTCCACCTGCAGTATCGCTGTCGATTTTGGACAATCCAGGGGCTGACGGAATCATAGATTTTACAGAGGCTCTTACTGGTAAACCAAAACTTGGGGCTCGTGAGGGACAGTGGGAATTCGCTGTCCTTAACGGCTACCTTAAATGGAGTGATACATATTCCATGATTATGAATTATCTTCATGGTAGGAAATTTCAGGCAATTCTTGCAGATGATCCTGAATATTACTACACTGCCCGATTCACCGTTGACGAGTGGCAGTCAGAAGAAGCTCGATCAACAATAACACTGAAATATGTTGCGGACCCGTATAAGCTGAGTGTTTATACTTCCATTGAAGATCAGTGGAAATGGGACCCATTTAACTTTGAAACTGGTATTATACTGCCATCAAAATGTAGAAACATTGCTATATCGCCAACCGCTTTGCCGACCATAAAACTTAGCGGTAACGATGTTGGTCGAAGACCTGTAGTTCCAAAATTAAAATATACTGGGGTTGATGGTGATAGTACCCTACTTAAATTCAAATTTTCGAACACGGAACTTGGTATATCGAACGTCACAAAGACAATCCAAAAAGGAGACACACTTGAGGATGTAGACATTGTTATGAGCGGGTATTCGGGAACAAACGTAAATAAATTCGTTGTTACTGAAGGTTTTGGAACACTATCTATAGTATTTAGGAGAGGGTCATTATAATGTATAAAATAGTTGCTAGAATATGGGATTATGAGCCTCCTTCCGAACCTTACACGTTGACACCAATGTACAGAAAAGACATCTGCATCTATAATACTCATTACGTGAATCCGGATGAGGAAGATACTAAGTTTGTTGTTTTAGATCCGAAACTGACTTTGGAAGATAGCAATGCTGGATCTTTTGAATGTACCATACCAAAAGGTAATGTCGGATACGAAAAGATTAGTAGAGTGTCTTCTGAGCTTATAGTATTCAGACAAACCAATACTTCTTATGACGCTATTTGGCGTGGTCGAATAATTCAGGAAGATTATGACTGGCTCGGGAACAGAAACATAAAATGCGAGGGCGATCTTTCATATCTAAACGATTCGGTTCAGCCACAGGCGGAGTATAGAGCCAAAACCTATGCTCAATACTTAAGTGCATTGTTGCAAATACATAATAGACAGGTTGGTAACTATGATTGGCCTGGCGGTTGGAAACAATTTTCGGTAGGCATTGTTGATTTCTCGGATGTCATCGAATACGCTGTAACGGAATTTGAAACGACATTAGAGGCTATTAATAAAATAGTCGAAGAGACTGGTGGTCATCTTCAGATCAGATGGAGCGGAAACACTAGATATTTAGACTTACTCAAAGATGCTCCTAGAACAAATAGTCAGATTATTCGTTTTGGTAAAAATTTGTTTGACTTTACTAAGAACTACGATAGCACTGAGTTCTGTACAGCTGTTTTACCTATTGGGGCCGTAATTAGAGAGGATTCTCAAAGTAATGGAAGCAGCAGTTATGTGGGACCTGATGGTGAAACTGTTGAGTCAATTGAAGAAGGCGACGATGAATCCGAGCTAGATAAGTATACGACAATTGAATCTGTAAATAGTGGCAGTTTGTATTTGGAAAACACACAAGCTTCCAATATTTATGGTTGGATTTGTAGGAAAATTGAATGGTCTGATGTTGATGACCCAGCCTTGCTCAAAGAATTAGCCACGTTATATTTACAGTCTGAGCAATTTGACGATATGACGATCGAAGCCAAGATTATGGATTTGCAGACTATTGACAAGTCCCTAATGTATGTAAAGGTTCTCGACAATATTACCGTTATATCTCCACCTCATGGACTAAACAAAGTTTTTCAAGTATCCAAGCTTGAAATCCCTCTAGATAATCCAGCGGATACAACAATAACACTCGGAAATAAGACAGAACCAACCCTTACGGGTGTAAACACATCTTTAAATGCGGCTCTTCTTGATGAAATAAACAAGAAACCGACATACACATCAGTTCTCAAGATGGCTAGAGACAATGCCTCTGCGATCATCAATTCCAGAAGTAATGGGTACATTACCTTTGTTTACAACGATGATGGTAGCATGAAAGAGATATTCATAACCGAAACAAAAGACTATAAACTCGCAACACGTGGTTGGCGATGGAATAGTGGTGGTCTTGGATATTTTACAGGAAATCCCACACAGAATCCAACATATCGAGCAGCTATTACCATGGACGGTGCAATCGTTGCTGACCGTATAACTACAGGCACGATGCTGTTTGACAGAATGCATGGTGGTCTTCTTGGGCTTGGCGGTCTTGGAAACAATAACGGAATTCTCAAAATGTATGATCGTAATGGAAACGTTATTGGTAGCTGGGATGCAGGTGGGTGGCGTAATTTCAAAGGAGACACCAAACTCTGGATTAACGACGCTCTTATCCGAGGTTATATTAACGCCACTGACACCGATTATTCTAATCAAGTAATGACTGGTCAGATAGACTTATCGGCAAACTATACTGACGACGAAGGCTTTGAGGAATATAACGTTGCTGTAACAGCTACTGAAAACGATCTACTGCTCCAATCTAAGCGAGATATTCACCTACAGGTTTGGGAAAGTGGCATGTATCGAGATGTCGCAATCATTGATCGAAACGGAATCCATCTTGGAGAAGTAACTCTAAGCGAAAACGGATTATCTACCAATAGGGATGATTTGTTTACTGGCGAGTTTAAAGCAGCCGATGGAAAAACAGTCCGCGTTGAAAACGGCTATATTTATGACGTTTATAGCAATTCTAATGCTGCTGACGAACCGTAATTTATTGGAGGAACAATGTGTCATCTATACAAACATATTTAAACAACATAATGAACGCCGTCTATGGTGAGGAAGTTCGGTCGTCCATAAAGAATGCTATCCAGCAGTGTTATTCGGATGTTACGTCTCCTCAGCTTAATCTTCAGGCGTTTAAAGCTGCCGTACAGAGCAAGATTGATGACGGCACGATACAGAACATGACGATACCAAATGGAACGTTGGGACCTGAGAAGCTTAATTTCTCTGCTGCTGTGAACCTTACGGCTGCACAAAAAGCGGAGCTTATAGGACTACTTGACGATACAGCGCCAACACCAAGTTAATGTGATTTAAAAAGGAGAACCAAATGAATAACTACAACCCATACGGTAACCAGTTTCAGCAGCCAACACAGCCTCAACAGCAGACTGCAGGAACACCGCTGATGGTCACCCTTCTTCCTGATATTTCTATCGCTGATTCATATAACATTGCCCCGAACAGTAGTATGTTCTTTCTGGATCAGGCAATGACGACACTCAAAATGAGATCTAGAGATCAGAGTGGTTTTATTCGTCCAGATAGAATCTGGGAGATAAAGGAGACAACACCTCCGCCTCAGACTGCTGATGGACAGTATGCAACTAAAGAAGAAATTAACCAGCTTAATAGTAAACTTGACCAACTCCTGTCCGCGTGGAAGGAGTTTTCTAAGTAAGGAGGCTTATTGTGGGATTTAATCCATTTGATGCGGTAAAGATGTTTGCACAGGGCGCTAAGAAACAGAATCCGAATCTCGATCCGGCAGCTACAGCCAAAAATATGCTTGGCGATCCCAATATTCAGACTCCTGCTCAGGCGTTGGATATGCTGCTTCAGACTGGCCGGATCAATCAGGAAACTTACAACATGTTTAAGGGGTTGGTATGATGACTATAAATGGAAATTTTACAGATGCCGACGGTAATCCGGTCAACATCGCAGACCTTCTTCGTGGAGTGAATCAAGGAACCGAGAATCAAAATGGAATGTCTACGATTTCTGGATGGGTTTATGACGGCGATGGCAACCCGGTTAACATTGTAGACATTATTCGGCAAGCTGATTCTACTGATGTAAAAGGGATTAAAGTTAATTCCGGCGAAGTAATAAAGCCTGATGAAAACGGAAATATTAATATCACTGTTACCGGGGAACCTGTCCAGTTAACTACTTCGGAAAAGAATCAGCTTGTTGGGCTGCTCAATTAAGGAGGATACATGAGTCTATTTACAGATTTAAGAGATGTTTTTACAGCGTATGCTAATCGAATAAAGGGTCTAGCAGCTGCTGATGAGCAAATAAAGGCTGATTTAATTCAAGCCCAACGACAGGTATTATTTACTATTAATTGTGCAAAAACAAATCAGGATAATATTGCTGCAGTTCAAACTGGGCTGTTACTTCCGGGACATACATATAGGATTTATCCATATACAAAAACATGGGAAATTCCAGATGGAACAAGTGGAACTACCTCTATTTTTTGGATTCAATCTGGAAGTGTAACCCCAGATGGTTGGGTTTGGCTTACGCCATATCTATATATAATGAGATATCCTACTGTTAATCTCCCAGATTATATCGATATCACAATCCCGAAAGACAGCAACCTTGTTCAGATAGCACTCAGAGCTAAAAAAACAGCAGGTGAGCTTAGTTTTAGATATAAAGATATTGGAGTTTATGACTTTTCAAAATATTTTGGGAAGATCAGTATTATTGGAGATTCGATAGAAACCTTTAATAAAGACGGGTATAAAATTGATGGATACGCAATGCATTATCCTGCATATGATGTTGTAAATGTATCTCAGACGTGGTGGCATAAGCTAATAACTGTATCAGACGCCACGCTTGAGGTGAATGCTTCTGATGCAGGTTCTCGTGTAACAAACACACATCCGAATACTAGTCATCCCGATTTTTATGACAGAGTGTCATTGGTTGGGAATCCTAATGTCGTTTTTGTCACGTTGGGAACAAATGACTCCAATGCAAACGTAAGTCTTGGTGAATATGATTTTACAACGGCTTACACAGATCTTTCAGAGAGCACATTCAGGACAGCATACATCAAGGGAATAAAGGCATTGCAGACAACTTATCCAAATGTGAAAATAGTATGTGTTGCCGAAAAAATGCAGGATGCGTATTTCGAAAGCATTAAAACAATAGCCAACACATTGGGTTGTTCATTTGTCGATTGTAGAGACTATGATACAAGACTTGATTCTTCAGGTATTCATCCCGGCTTGTATGGGATGAATCAGATTCTTAGTAACATACTCTATAAGGTAAATAATGATTTAGGTGCTTTAATGGAACCGCAAAGACTGGCCGACGGGACGGACTTAAACACTGTCACAACTCCAGGTACGTATACGCTCCATACTGATATGACTTATATCAATAAGCCAACAGAAGGCGCCGAGCATGGAATTTTAGAAGTGTGGCACGAAGATTATAATAACCTCGGCAGGACATTTCAAAGGTTGACATATACGTATAAAACCGGAAGAACACAAACTGAGATTTGGACAAGGTCGAAGTCTGCAACATCAGGAGCAACATGGACTCCGTGGGTAAGTGTTGTTAATGCCGATGAACTTAACAAAAAATTAGGTGACACAATAGGGGAACCGAATTTGTGTAAGTTCACAAAAGATGGAACATATGTAAATAATGGAGTGACATTCGTTGCTAATGCTATTGATAATACTATAACTGTATCTGGAACGGCAAGCGCTAACATTCCTGCTAAATTAGATTTACTTGCTATTACTCCATCTGAAACTGGCGTGTATTATATAAAGGGTTGCCCTGATGGGGGAGCAGTAAATAAATATTTCCTTGGATTATGGAGTAAAGATACCATCGATGACAAAGAAATCGGAAATGGTTTGGTAGTAACCCTTATAGGTGGAAAATCTTATTCGGTATATGTTCAGGTAAAAGCCGGTTTTTCCGTTGATAATATTATATTTGCTCCGGTCATCGTAAATGTAACTAATTCGAATATCGTTAAGTTTAATGATGGCGTTGTAACAAATGCTGGTATAACATATACATTAGATGCAAGCAATAATACTATAACAGCAAATGGAAGCGTTAGCCCAACAGCTAATTCAAAACTTGATTTGTTACATTTTACTCCGTCTGAAACAGGAATTTATTACCTATCGGGATGCCCTGAAAATGGCAGTGAACAAACATACTACTTTGGTATATGGAGTGCCGCAGATGATGTTATAGCAGAGACTGGTTCTGTAACTGGACTATCCGCAACTTTGACTGGAGGAGTAAACTATGCTGTATATATACAGTTCAAAAAAGGATACGGTCCAGTTGATAACTTGGTATTTAGACCCGCCATAGTCCGTGAAGATATTTATTCTGATTTCTCATTAAATACTTTGAAGGAATCTGTTACTGGATTAGAAACTATAATCAGAAAAGATTATACTAAGTCAGGCGCAGTTAGTATTATTGAGTTAGGCGGAAAAAATGATGGCACAGCAGATATAGGAGCAATAGTAAATCAATACACGGCAAATTTTGACATATATCTCCCTTGTGGAAAATACTTGGTAACCACACCGATTGTTCTTGTTAACTCATTGTTTGGAGAAAACTCTACAAGAGATTACGCAGGCTCTACGCCGAACAAAGCATCATCTACATTAGTTAGTGGGCTTTCCACAGGAACAATCATTACATTATCCAGTACAAAAAGGCCTGTTACTATTCGCAATATCAACATTTATTGCAATAGTGATGAAAATGCAATATCTTTAGGAGATACGTATAGACTTTGCCGTCTTGAAGATATTAGTATTTCTAATCTTGGAAATGCAATAGGAATACTTAGAAACGCTCCGGGGTCAAGAAATTTATACGCAAGCAACATCAGTATATTTGCTAAACAGTTTAAAAATTCAATCGGAATCAAACAACAAACCGGTTGGGATGATAGAATTTCTAATGTAGAAATTATGTTTTGCCAAATTGGTCTAGATTTATCAGGCTATATGATGGCGTCAAACGTCCATGTATGGACTGGCGCAAATACACATGATGATGAGAGTCTTACCCATAATTGGTTTGTGAATACAGTCGGAATAATAACAAAAAATACATTTATGGGTAGTAACATTTATCTTGATACGTGTTATAACTGCATATATTCAAAGAACGGAAACATATTTATATCTAATTTGTCAGCGTGGGATGATATTGGAGCTTCATATTACGAAGACCACATAAATGTAGTAAAAAAAGAAGGTAATGGTAACTTAAAGATAAGCAGTGGTGTATATAGGGCTTCCAGAACAGACATTAGTAATCTTGCAGATGGAGAAGCTGAGAATTTTATTGGCCTTTCAATATAAAAACAGGATGATAAAGTGTGGTATATCCATTTAAGTAAGTAAACTAAACGCCCATTTACCTCATTCTTTTACAACTTAATATTTTGCTAATAAAAGCCAATTAACCATAAGAGTGGTCTTTCCTTTTGCTGGTCTTGCTTATACCAGATATTCCTTTCTGCCACCGGTTAGTTGGCTTTTATATTTTATGCACCTTTACAACTGAATATGGAACTTACCAATCTTATCTTACTTCTAAGGAGGAAATAGTATGTCTTTAGGAGATGGAAGCGGCCTTAGCGCTGCGGATATTATGGCGCTCGCCGGTAATAACAACAATAACGATGGCTTTGGCGCAGGTTTCGGAGGAGGATGGTGGGTCATTCTCTTCATTCTTCTTATCTTTGGCGGCTGGGGTGGCCGCGGATGGGGCGGTAACAACGGTGGTGGCAATGATGGTGTTGCTGCTATGGCTGTTCCGTACATGTACAATGCTGGAGTTCAGCAGGGATTTGATCAGTCAGCGATCATGACAGCGCTCAACAACCTCAACACCGCTGTAGCAAATGGTTTTGCTGCCATGTCTGTTGATTCCTGCAACAAGACGATGACACTTATGCAGGGGCTCAATGGCGTTCAGATGCAGATGGCCGACAACCAGTTTGGTCTCGTCACCAACATGAATAACAATCATAACGCCATGATGATGCAGATGGCCAACAACGAAGCTGCTCGTCAGCAGTGTTGCTGTGATGCCAAACTTCAGATGGCCCAGTTCCAGGCAACCATGCTTGCTGAACACTGCTCCGATCGTGCAGAAATTGATCGCGCTATGAACGCTCTGTCTACGCAGATGAACGCCGGCTTCCAGGGTGTTTACGATAAGATGGCTCAGAACCGCTATGACGATCTTATGGCTAAGTATAATGAAACCCTCCAGAGACTTAACCGTGCTGAAAATGCTGCGTCCCAGAATGCACTGGCTCAGACGCTTATCGCAAATAACCAGGCTCAGACGGATCGTATCATGGACTTCATGAATCCTCCGTATGCAAGACCGTTCTATGGATGGCCTCAGATGCAG
>OCVV011355371.1_pt1 | contig 41687 bp, 26 predicted proteins | sample 1539721 | NCBI WGS metagenome assembly OCVV01 (sample SAMN02144230, study PRJEB22623) | gut metagenome | biome: sheep rumen | host: Ovis aries | place: New Zealand | reverse complement strand
AAATTATTCGAACAGAGTTCTCATCAACTCGTCTCTAATTCTCTAATTCTTGATAATATTTTAGAGTAAATATTCACTTACGAAACTTCAGTAATGAATATTGAAGAGTTCCTCTGACCAGCGGGAAGAAATGAAGCGCTGTGCGCTTTTATAATATTTATTGTAGAAAGAGTGTTGGCGTTTAACGTCAAAAATGCGGGCATTTATTTTGCAGTCTCCAAAATAATGAGTAACTTTGCAAAGTTTTTATACCACAATGAAACATAAAGATATGAAGAAGTCAGTTCTTGTACTTTTCGTGTTGCCCTTTTTAGTCTTCTTGGGTAGTTACTCAGGAGGAGAATTCATTTCCTATTTCAGTAGTATTGCTCAACATCATTTTGATGATTTGAAAGGCTTTTATGGTGGTGATTTGATGTTGACTCACAACACTACGTTAATGGACATTGCCTTTTGTGGTATCTTAAAACAACAATTAATAATATAAATGAAGAAATGAAGAATAAAAATTGATTTCGCTAAAGAAGTCTTTTTTGTTCTTCATTTTTTTTGTGATATAAGTATAAGGTAAAAGAAATTAAAATATAAGATTAAGTGGAAAAAGCTATTCATGAGGATTGTGGCGTTGCGATGATTCGCCTTCTCAAACCGCTGGAATACTACCAGCAAAAATATGGAACATGGATGTATGGCCTCAATAAGCTGTATCTTTTGATGGAGAAACAGCATAATCGTGGTCAGGAAGGGGCAGGCTTTACCTGTGTGAAATTAAACACCGAGCCTGGAAGAGAGTATATGTTCCGTGAGCGTGCCGAGGGAAGCAATGCTATTCAGGAGATTTTTGGAATTGTTAATGAGGCTTTTAAGGATGTAGATCCAGATAAACTCTCTGATGCAGAGTATGCTGAGAAAATTCTTCCTTATGCAGGCGAGATGTATATGGGACATCTACGCTATTCAACGACAGGAAAGAGCGGCTTGCAGTATGTTCATCCCTTCTTGCGCAGAAACAACTGGAGAGCTAAGAACCTATCGTTCTGCGGAAACTTCAACATGACCAATGTAGAAGAAATTTTCGACAAACTCACTCAACAAGGTCAATGCCCTCGTATATATAGCGACACTTACATCTTGCTCGAACTGATGGGACATCGTCTTGATCGTGAGGTAGAGCGTAATTTCGTTGCTGCCAAGGCAATGGAGCTTGAAAATCTGGAAATCACAAAATATATTGAGAACAATGTAAAGATGAGCAACGTGCTCAAAACTACCATGAAGGATTTTGATGGCGGATATGTTATCTGCGGAATGACTGGTAGCGGCGAGTCGTTTGCCATGCGCGACCCTTGGGGGATTCGTCCTGCATATTATTATAAGGATGATGAGATAGTGGTTCTTGCCAGCGAGCGTCCGGTTATACAAACCACTTTTGAACTTGAAGCAAGTGATATTAAGGAACTTATGCCAGGAACGGCACTTATGGTGAAACGTAATGGCGATTGCTCTATCGAAGAGATTATTCCACAGAAGGGTGATAGTGCTTGCTCTTTTGAGCGTATATATTTCTCTCGTGGCTCTGATACCGATATCTATCGTGAACGCAAACTGTTAGGCGAACAGCTTACACCTCAGGTGTTGAAAGCTGTTGATTACGACTATCAGCATAGTGTGTTCTCTTATATTCCTAATACGGCAGAAGTAGCATACTATGGTTTGCTTAAGGGATTCAAGAACTATATCAACGAACAGAAAATAAAGAAGATAGAGAGTCTGGGACACGTGCCAACACATGAGGAACTTACAGAGATTCTCAATGATTATGTTCGTTCAGAGAAGATTGCATGGAAAGATATCAAACTGAGAACCTTTATTACGGAAGGAAATTCGCGCAATGATCTGGCATCTCACGTGTATGACATCACTTATGGAAGTCTTGAACCCTATGTGGATAATCTGGTAATCATAGACGACTCTATTGTGCGTGGTACAACATTGAAGGAGAGTATTCTCCGTATTATGGATCGTCTGCATCCAAAGAAGATGGTTGTTGTGTCAAGTGCACCACAGATTCGTTACCCCGACTATTATGGAATAGATATGCCTCGTCTTGAAGAGTTCTGCGTGTTCCGTGCAACAATAGAACTTCTAAAGGAACGCAATATGACAGATGTTATAACGCAGACCTATGAGGCTTGTAAGGAAGAACTTAAGAAGCCAAAGACTGAGATGGTTAATGCTGTGCGTAATATCTACAAGGCGTTCACTCCAGAAGAGATTAACGAGAAGATTGTTGAGATGCTTCGCCCAGAAGGTGTTACTACCCCTATAGAACTTGTGTTCCAAAGTATTGATGGATTGCACAAGGCAATTCCTAATCACAAAGGCGATTGGTATTTTACAGGAAAATATCCTACTCCAGGTGGTACCAAGCATTGTAACGAGGCTTTCGTGAACTTTGTTGAGAAGGTATTCAAAAAAAACTAAAAATAATCATAGAACAAATTTAAATATCAAAGAAGGTATAGATGAAGAATGTGACATTAATCTTAAGTGATGGAACCAAGTTTCATGGACAGAGCTTTGGATATGAACAGCCTGTAGCAGGTGAGGTTGTATTCAATACTGCCATGATGGGTTATCCCGAGAGTCTTACTGACCCCTCTTATGCAGGACAGTTGCTCACAATGACATTCCCTTTGGTGGGTAATTATGGTGTGCCACCATTTACCATTGAAAAGAGTGGTATTCCTACATTCATGGAGAGCGACAAGATTTATGCTTCTGCTATTATTGTCAATGACTACACAGAGCAGTATAGCCATTGGAATGCAGTTGAAAGTTTGGGAGACTGGCTGAAGCGTGAGCATGTTCCTGGCATTACAGGTATTGACACCCGTGAGCTTACGAAAGTGTTGCGAGAGCATGGTGTGATGATGGGTAAGATTATCTTTGATGATGAACCAGATAATATTCCTGAGGCACACTATGAGGGCGTGAACTTCGTTGACAAGGTAAGCTGCAAGAACATCATCAAGTATAATGAGGGCGCAGGAAAGAAGGTTGTGCTCGTTGATTGTGGTGTGAAGGCTAATATCATTCGTTGTCTTGTTGAACGTGGAGTAGAGGTTATCCGAGTACCATGGAACTACGACTATACTTCTATGCAATTTGATGGCTTGTTCCTTGCTAATGGTCCTGGTGATCCTGACATGTGTTCTGATGCTGTAGAGATTATTCGCAAGCAGATGAGTCAGTCAACAAAGCCTATCTGTGGTATCTGCATGGGTAATCAGCTGTTGAGCAAGGCTGCGGGTGCAACAATCTATAAATTGAAATACGGTCACCGTGGTCATAATCAACCTGTTCGTCTTGTAGGAACAGAAAAATGTTATATAACCTCTCAGAATCATGGTTATGCTGTTGATGCCAAGACGCTTGGCGCTGATTGGGAGGAACTATTTGTGAATATGAATGATGGTAGTAACGAGGGTATTCGTCATAAGGTGAATCCTTGGTTCTCTTCACAGTTCCATCCTGAAGCATGCTCAGGACCTGTTGATACAGAGTTTATGTTTGACCGTTTCATAGAAACTCTCAAGTAATCTATACCCCGTATATTATAATATTTACTCCCCGTTGGTCTATGACCTTCGGTTCCACATTTTAATTCTTGTCGGATGAAAGATAATAATATAAAGAAAGTGTTGCTCCTTGGTTCTGGAGCATTGAAGATAGGAGAGGCTGGAGAGTTTGACTACTCTGGTTCACAGGCTCTTAAGGCATTGCGTGAAGAGGGTGTTGAAACTGTTCTTATCAATCCTAATATTGCAACAGTACAGACCTCGGAAGGTGTTGCCGATCAGATTTATTTCCTTCCTGTTCAGCCTTATTTCGTAGAGCGTGTTATCCAGAAGGAGAAACCAGATGGTATTCTGCTCTCTTTTGGCGGTCAGACTGCCCTCAACTGTGGAGTGGAACTTCAGCAGAGCGGTATTCTTGATAAGTATAATGTCAAGGTACTTGGAACTCCTGTTGAAGCCATCATGAACACAGAAGATCGTGAGCTCTTCGTAGAGCGTCTGGATGAGATTGACGTAAAGACAATCAAGAGCGAGGCGTGTGAGAATATAGAACAGGCTCGCAAGGCTGCTAAAGAAGTAGGTTATCCTGTTATTGTTCGTGCAGCTTACGCGCTTGGTGGCTTAGGCTCTGGTTTCGCCGATAACGAAGAAGAATTGAATGTTCTTTGTGAGAAGGCATTCTCTTTCTCTCCACAGGTGCTTGTAGAGAAGAGTTTGAAGGGTTGGAAAGAGATAGAGTATGAGGTTGTTCGTGACCGTTACGACAACTGTATTACTGTTTGTAACATGGAGAATTTCGATCCGCTGGGCATTCATACTGGTGAGAGTATTGTTATTGCTCCTTCACAGACTCTTACAAATTCGGAATATCACAAACTTAGAGCTCTTTCTATAAAGATAGTTCGTCATATAGGTATTGTTGGTGAGTGTAACGTGCAGTATGCTTTCGATCCTGAATCAGAAGATTATCGTGTTATCGAGGTAAATGCTCGTTTGAGTCGTTCTTCGGCCTTGGCTTCAAAGGCGACTGGTTATCCGCTTGCTTTTGTTGCTGCAAAGTTGGGAATGGGCTACGGTCTTTTCGAATTGAAAAACTCTGTAACCAAGACCACCTCGGCTTTCTTTGAACCTGCTCTCGACTATGTTGTATGTAAGATTCCACGCTGGGATCTTTCTAAGTTCCGTGGAGTTGACAAAGAACTTGGTTCTTCTATGAAGTCTGTTGGTGAAGTTATGGCAGTAGGTCGTAATTTCGAGGAAGCTATCCAGAAGGGACTTCGTATGATTGGGCAGGGTATGCATGGCTTTGTGGAGAACAAAGAACTTGAGATAGATAATCTTGATGCTGCTCTTCAAGAGCCAACAGATAAACGTGTGTTCGTAATCTCTAAGGCAATGCACAAGGGATACACCGTTGATCAGATTCATGATCTTACCAAGATAGACAAGTGGTTCCTAAACAAACTGAAGCATATCATAGATATTGATGAGAAGCTTAAGAAGTGCAATATCAATACTCTGGAGAAGGAACTTCTTCGTACCGCAAAGGTATATGGTTTCACCGATTTCCAGATTGCTCGCGCTGTAGGACTTGAGGACGAGATGCCTAATATGCACAAGGCGGCAATGGTTGTTCGCAAATTGCGTAAGAACTATGGCATTCTTCCTGTAGTTAAGCAGATAGATACCCTTGCAGCAGAATACCCAGCTCAAACAAATTATCTTTATGTTACTTACAGCGGTGTAAATAGCGATATTACTTTTGAGCGTGATGACCGTTCTATTATCGTATTAGGTTCAGGAGCTTATCGCATTGGATCGTCTGTTGAGTTCGACTGGTGTGGTGTTCAGGCTCTTAACACTATCGGTAAGGCTGGTTATAGAAGTATAATGATCAACTATAACCCAGAGACAGTATCTACTGATTATGATATGTGTGATCGTCTTTATTTTGACGAGCTCACCTTTGAGCGTGTTATGGATATCATAGATATGGAATGTCCTCATGGTGTGATTGTTTCTACTGGTGGTCAGATACCTAACAATCTTGCTATGTATCTTGATGAGCAGAATGTGCCAATACTCGGCACTTCAGCTAAGGATATCGACAATGCCGAGGATCGTGCCAAGTTCTCTGCTATGCTCACCAATAACAAGATTAATCAGCCTGAGTGGAGTGCCCTTACAAGCATGGCTGATATTAATGCCTTTGTAGAGCGAGTAGGATTCCCTGTACTGGTTCGACCATCATACGTGCTCTCGGGAGCAGCTATGAACATCTGTTCTAACGAGGATGAGTTGAAGCGTTTCCTTCAGTTGGCAGCAAATGTGAGTGCGGAGCATCCTGTCGTTGTTAGCAAGTTTATAGAGCATGCTAAGGAAATTGAGTTTGATGCTGTGGCTAAGAATGGTGAGGTTATTGCCTATGCCATCTCTGAACATATTGAATTTGCCGGTGTTCACTCTGGTGACGCAACCATAGAGTTTCCACCACAGAAGTTGTATGTTGAGACTGTTCGCCGCATAAAGCGCGTTAGTCGTCAGATAGCTCAGGCTTTGCACATCAATGGTCCTTTCAACATTCAGTATATGGCTCGTGAGAACGATATTCTCGTTATTGAATGTAACCTGCGTGCTTCACGCTCTTTCCCATTTGTGAGCAAGGTGCTTAAGATTAACCTTATTGAGCTTGCAACGAAGGTTATGCTTGGACTCCCTGTTGAAAAGCCAAAGAAAAATCTCTTCGATCTTGATTATGTTGGTATAAAGGCAAGTCAGTTCTCGTTCAATCGTTTGCAGAAAGCCGATCCTGTGCTTGGTGTAGATATGAGTTCTACCGGTGAGGTAGGCTGTTTGGGTGATGATACTAATCAGGCGCTTCTCAAGAGTATGCTTTCTGTTGGTCATCGTATTCCTAAGAAGAATATAATGCTTTCTACTGGTGGAGCAAAGCAGAAGGCTGAAATGCTTGATGCTGCGAAGCGTTTGAAAGAGAAAGGATATAATCTCTATGCCACAGGTGGAACAAGCAAATATCTTGCTGAGAATGGAGTAGAGAACACTCGTGTTTACTGGCCATCTGAAGAAGGGCAGCAGCCACAGGCTCTTGATTTGCTTCATGAGAAGAAGATTGATATGGTAGTTAACATACCAAAGGATCTTACTCCACATGAGCTTACTAATGGTTATAAGATTCGTCGTGCAGCTATTGATCTTAACGTACCGCTTATTACTAATAGTCGTTTAGCAAGTTCATTCATTAATGCATTTACAACATTATCGCTTGATGATATTGATATAAAAGCATGGGGTGAATATTAATTAGTTGCATATATTTAACTAAAAGGTCTTGTTTTTGTTAACAAACAGAAATAAGACCTTTTTTGTTAACGTTTTATTGTTAAACGTTTAAGATTTTGCTATCTTTGCAACCAAACATTAGAACATGAAGAAAAGAACTATTTGGACAATCGCAATCATCATGGGAATGTCATTCCTTGGTTTGCTCTATCTTCAGCTTAGCTATATTCAGGAAATGGCTGATATGAAGCGAGAGCAGTTTGATGAGTCTGTGAATAGAGCTCTATATCAAGCATCACGTAATCTTGAGCTTAACGAAACTCATAGATTCCTTGAAAAAGATGTGAATGAGACAGAGCGGCGTTCATATAGTGTAGATTCTGTAGGTACTCGTTCTGGACAGCCTAATGATGGCACAATACAACAGTCGCACCAGTATTCTACTGTGGGTAAGGATGGCACAATTTATTCATCTTTTGAATTGAAGACAATAACAACGAAGCCTTCAACGCTTCCTAAAGGTATGATTCTTAAGACGGATAAAAACTCCATTTCAGAGGCAAGTAAGTCTCTTCAAGAGATTGTGAAGAATCGTTATGTTTATCAAAAGGCGTTGTTAGATGAGGTGGTTTATTCTATTCTCTATTCTGCAAGTGACAAGCCTTTGAAGGAGCGTATAAACTTCAAGATGCTTGATAGAGATCTTAATGCCGAATTGATGAACAATGGTATAAATATAAAATATCATTTTCGTGTGTTCACTCAGGATGGACGTGAGGTTTATCGTTGTCCTGATTATACTGATGAAGGAGAGGAAAATACCTATAGTCAGCTTCTTTTCCGCTACGACCCACAGTCAAAGATGGGAGTTGTAAAGGTTCATTTCCCAGATATGAATAGTTATATATTCTCGTCTGTGCGTTTCATGATTCCAAGCATTATCTTCACTTTAGTGTTGTTGATTACCTTCATCTTCACCATTGTTGTGATATTCAGGAGTAAGCGCTATAGTGAAATGAAGAATGACTTCATCAACAATATGACCCATGAACTGAAGACTCCTATAGCCAGCATTTCGCTTGCTGCTCAGATGCTTAATGATAAGAGTGTTGAAAAAAGTACCAATATGATGGCACATCTCGGTGGGGTAATAAACGATGAGTCAAAACGTTTACGTTTCCTTGTTGAGAAAGTTCTTCAGATGAGTATGTATGACCGCAAGAAGGCTGTTTTGAAGAAACGTGAGATTGATCTCAATGAAATGGTTGAGAATATTGGTAATTCATTTACTTTACGCGTGGAACATACAGGTGGTAAGGTGTTTACAGAAATAGAAGCTGTTGATTCAACAATATATGTTGATGACATGCACTTCCAGAATGTAATATTCAATCTTCTTGATAATGCGGTAAAATACCGTAAGCCAGAGCAACCGCTAAATGTGTATATCCGTACGTGGAACGATGGCGATAAGGTTTGTGTGAGCATTCGCGACACAGGACAGGGCATACGCAAGGAGAATGTTAAAAAGATATTTGAGAAGTTCTATCGTGTACATACAGGTAATAAACATGATGTAAAGGGCTTTGGACTTGGACTTGCTTATGTTCGCAAGATGGTTGACCTTCATGATGGTACAATTCATGTGGATAGCGAGTATGGCAAGGGGACAACATTCACCATTAAACTTCCCTTTGTGTAAGGGTGATTAGAATAAGAGAACAAATAATATAATTTAGAATAAGAAGTATTAATCATAAAAACCCTACGATTATGGAAGAAAAACTTAAAATTCTTTTGTGCGAAGACGATGAAAACTTAGGTATGTTGCTTCGCGAGTATCTGCAGGCTAAGGGCTTTTCTGCAACACTTTGTCCTGATGGAGAAGTTGGTTACAAGGAGTTCATGAAGAATAAATATGATATTTGTGTGCTTGATGTGATGATGCCAAAGAAAGACGGATTCACTCTTGCTCAGGAAATTCGTCAGGCTAATGCTGAAATTCCAATTATCTTCCTCACAGCAAAGACTTTGAAGGACGATATCCTTGAAGGTTTTAAGATTGGTGCAGATGATTACATCACCAAGCCTTTCTCTATGGAGGAACTTGTGTTCCGTATTGAGGCTATTCTTCGCCGTGTTCGTGGTAAGAAGAACAAGGAATCTACTCTTTATAACATCGGTAAATTTACTTTCGATACTCAAAAACAGCTTCTTGTTATTGGTGAAAAGCAAACTAAGCTCACCACAAAGGAAAACGAGTTGCTCGCTCTTCTTTGTTCTCATCGCAATGAGATTCTTCAGCGTGATTTCGCTTTGAAGACTATCTGGATTGATGACAACTATTTCAATGCCCGCTCTATGGATGTTTATATCACAAAGTTGCGTAAGCATCTGAAAGATGATGATCAGATTGAAATCATCAATATTCATGGTAAGGGTTACAAACTTATTACACCTGAGGAAGAGGCATAATGAGTATATTTGGATTATTTAGCAAAAAGAAAAAAGAGACGCTCGACAAGGGTTTGGAAAAAACCAAGTCGAGTGTCTTCGATAAGTTGTCTCGAGCTATAGCTGGCAAGACCAAGGTTGATGATGATGTTCTTGATAATCTTGAGGAAGTGCTTATAACAAGTGATGTGGGCGTTGATACAACCTTGAAGATTATTGAGCGTATTGAGGCGCGAGTGGCTCGCGATAAGTATGTTTCTACATCAGAACTTAATGGTATTCTTCGTGATGAGATAGCTTCGCTGTTGGCTGAGAACAATACAGATGATAATGATAATTGGGATTTACCTTCTGATCATAAGCCTTATGTGATTCTTGTTGTAGGTGTGAATGGAGTAGGCAAGACAACTACTATTGGTAAACTTGCTTATCAGTTTAAGAAGGCAGGCAAGAAGGTGTATCTTGGAGCTGCCGACACTTTCCGTGCTGCTGCCGTAGAACAGATTAGCATTTGGGGTGAAAGAGTTGGGGTTTCTGTTGTTAAGCAGCAGATGGGCGCCGACCCAGCAAGTGTGGCTTTTGATACTCTTCAGAGTGCTAAGGCTAATGGTGCGGATGTTGTTCTTATAGATACTGCAGGACGTCTGCACAATAAGGTGGGTCTTATGAATGAGCTCAAGAAGATCAAGGATGTTATGAAGAAGATTCTTCCTGAGGCTCCTGATGAGGTTATGCTTGTTCTTGATGGTTCTACAGGTCAGAATGCCTTTGAACAGGCAAAACAATTCTCTGCAGTTACCAATATCACTTCGCTTGCAATTACAAAACTTGACGGTACTGCCAAGGGTGGTGTTGTTATAGGTATTAGCGATCAGCTCAAGGTTCCTGTAAAGTATATTGGCTTGGGTGAGCAGATGGAAGATTTGCAGCTCTTTAACCGACGTGAATTCGTAGACAGCTTGTTTAATGAAAAAGAATCAGATTGATATTATAACCATGGGTTGTTCGAAGAATCTTGTTGATTCTGAACAGCTCATGCGTAAGTTTGAAAACCAAGGATACGTGTGTGTACATGACAGCGAGAATCCTGAAGGAGAGATTGTTGTTATAAATACGTGCGGTTTTATAGAAACAGCTAAAGAGGAGAGTATCAATACGATACTTGAATTTGTTGAAGCAAAGAAAGAAGGTCGCCTTAATCGTGTTTATGTGATGGGTTGCCTTTCTCAGCGTTATAAGGATGAGCTTGAAGAGAGCATACCAGAGGTTGATAAATTCTATGGAAAATTTAATTATACTCAACTGCTTTCTGACCTTGGACCGGCTGAAGGTTTCAATCCTGACGGTCATACAGCAAAGCGTTTGCAACGAGCTGTAACCACTCCTAAGCATTATGCTTATGTAAAGATTGCTGAAGGGTGTGATCGTCATTGTGCATATTGTGCAATACCTATTATAACAGGTAAGCATATTTCTCGTCCTATGGATGAAATTCTTGATGAGGTGCGCGAACTTGTTGCTGAGGGAGTAAAGGAGTTTCAGGTTATTGCTCAGGAACTCACATATTATGGTGTGGATATTGATGGAAAGCATCATATAACAGAACTTATCAGTCGTATGGCAGATATACCAGGTGTGGAATGGATTCGTCTTCACTACGCTTATCCAAACCAGTTCCCTATGGATTTGCTTGATGTGATGCGTCAGAAACCCAATGTGTGCAATTATCTTGATATTGCTCTTCAGCACATTTCTGACCATATGTTAAGCAGGATGCATCGTCATGTAAGTAAGCAAGAAACGATAGACCTACTAAAAGCTATTCGTGAGCGTGTGCCGGGAATATGTATCCGTACCACGTTGATGGTGGGTTTCCCTGGTGAAACAGAAGGGGATTTCAACGAGCTGATGGATTTTGTTCGAGAGGCTCGTTTCGACCGTATGGGGGCTTTTGCTTATTCAGAAGAAGAGGGCACTTATAGTGCTAAACACTATGAGGATGATGTGCCCGAGGATGTTAAGCAGCAGCGACTTGATGAACTTATGGATTTGCAGCAGGAAATTTCTGCTCAAGTGCAGGCTCAAAAGGTAGGAAACACTATGAAGGTGATTATTGATCGCAAGGAAGGCGAATACTATGTAGGTCGCACAGAGTTTTGCTCGCCAGAGGTTGATCCTGAGGTTCTTATTCCTGTTGCTGAAGGCGAACTTAAGGTAGGAGAATTCTATCAGGTTAACATCAAAAATAGTGACGATTTTGATCTCTATGGCTCTGTTTGTTGATATAGACGGATTATAGACGGAATATAGGGGAATTATAGAGGTATATTACTCCATAATTTATATAAATAAAAATTGAAATATGAACAACAAGGAGTTTATTGCTGAACTCTCACAACGAAGTGGATACACTCAGGCCGATACGCAAAAGTTGGTGAAAACTCTCATTGATAGTATGGCAGATGAGTTCCAGAATGGTGATGGGGTTCAAATATCCGGATTCGGTTCTTTCGAAGTGAAGAAACGAATGGAGCGAGTTGTCGTTAATCCAGGAACAGGAAAACGGCAGCTTGTACCACCAAAGCTTGTGCTTAATTTCAAACCTGTTGCTTCGTTAAAGGCGCAGATAAAGAAAGGAGGTAGCGATGAGTAGTTTAAAGGAACTTTCACGTAGCCTCTCCAGATATGGTCTTAAAGTGAGTGATGCAGAAGAGTTTGCATCTATATTGGTAGATGTTTTGAACGAGGGCTTGCGTACTGATAAGCAGGTGAAAATCAAGGGACTTGGTACGTTTAAGGTAACAAGCGTAAGCGCTCGTGAAAGCGTAAATGTGAACACTGGCGAACGTATAGTTCTTGATGGTCACGACAAAATCTCTTTTACTCCAGATGCAACTATGCGAGATATTGTTAATGCTCCTTTTGCTCAGTTTGAAACGGTAAATATAGAGGATGATGCTGATATCTCGAAACTAGAAGAGTCGGTGGGTGTGGGAGATGCATCTGTTGATGAAAAGTATGAGGCTGTTTCTGTGGATGATAAAACTGTAAAGGGTGAAGCGCAACCTTCTGTTGTAGAAGATAAACCAACTAAGGAGGTTGTTGTTGATTCTGCTGAAGAGCAAGTTGATGAGCAGGCTGCTAAACCTATTTTGGGGTCGGCTGATGAACAGTCTTTAAAAACTGTTGTTGAAGCGGTTGCAGAAACAGCAGATGAACAATCTTCAAAATCTGTTGAGGTACCAGTTGTAGATACTTCTGTAGAACAGAATTTCCAGCCAGTTGCTGAGCCTGTTGTTGATAAGGAGATTAAGGAGGAAGCAAAAGTTGATTCCTTAGTTCGTGTGGTTGATAGGGTAGATGCAAAAGCTTCTGATGAGAAACAGGAGAAGCGTTCATACCTTGTTCCTGTTCTTTTCTCAATAATTATATTTATTCTTTTGGGCGGAGGCTTCGCTATTTATCACCTTGTAGGTGAACTTAATAGAAGTAATGAGCGACTTGATAGTTTGATTATTCAGATGAATTCAAACAAACAGGCAATCAAATCAACGGCTCAACTTGACACTCTTGGAGAAGAATCGAATGATAATGCTGATAATGTAAATACTAATGAGATTCTTGCCGAGCAAGCTAAGGCTCAGAAAGCTGCCGAGGAGAAGGCACGCAAGGCTGCTGCTGCCGAAGCTGCAAAGCAAAGAACCGCTGCTCAGGAAACAAAACAACATGCACCAAAGACAAAGGTTGTTTCAGAGGAGCCGATTAGCGAACGACCAGAGAAACTCTCGCTTCTTGAGAAGGCAAAGATCAAGGCTGCAGCTTTGAAACGAGCAACTCAAAAGGGAATCAACAGCGGTAAGCAAAAGGTGAATGATGTGAAGGAATCTCTTGTTGGAGAGCACGATAAGTATGCTGTCGCAAACAACTATGATGCCCGCGTACGTACGGGAGCTTATAAGATAGTTGGTGTTTCTCATATAGTTAAGGTTAAGCCTGGACAAACGCTATCAAGCATTTCTCGCACCTATCTTGGACCAGGTATGGAGTGCTATCTTGAAGCTGTAAATGGTTCAAGTTCCTTCAAAGAGGGTCAGGTGGTTAAGATTCCAGAGCTAAAACTTAAGAAGAAGTAAACAACTCTTAAAATGTGTTGTGTGCGCACACAAAAACATGATTTAAATCAAGTTTTTACTAAAAATACATTAAATAAATCGTAATTGTTTGCGCACACAGAAATTTATTCATACCTTTGCAAACGTAATCAGAACGGTAAATGATTTTAAGTCTCCGTTCATGATTTATTATAAAAATGATTGTTTAGGTTAGTAGTAATAATAGATTTAGGTTTTTAGTTATTAGGTTTTAAGATTGTTTAGGAAATAGGTTTTAGTTTAAGGTAAATACAAGATTGTTAAGGATTGGATAACAAAACGTGCGAGTCGTCGCACACTCTTTTGAAAATAGAATTTCACAAGATAAAAGGACTGTAGAGTAGTGATATTCTGCAGTTTTTTTATGCCCTAAAAGAAAACTCGCTTCATTCCTCTTTGCCTTTTGATAAAAAGCAAATGCATGGGGGAGATTCTAAATGCTAAAAGATAAATGATTATGAGAAAAAGTTAAATGTGAATTAAGAGTAGAAAGCTGATGAAATGAATAATGTTTTACAAAATGTAGTTGCTTCATCTCGAAGGCATCCTATGAGCATCCAAAAGGAATCTCGAAAGTGGATAATTAAAAAAAACTTTATGTTTTGCAATTTTATAGTTCCGATTTAGATTTTTCCAGGATAGATATGGTTGAATGGCTTAAATTTGATGCAGGAATATGTAATATTTTAATTTTATTATTTTGGTTATTCGGAATAAATACGTATATTTGCATTATAATTGACTTGTAGTGGCTTATCCGCATTATTAATGTTAGTGAGTAAGTATAAATTATTGATATATTTTTTACCAATTATAGTCCTTTCTTCATGTGAAGGTGTAATGAGTGACGTATTGGTAGAGCCTGAAACTTCTCAAAGTCAGGTTCTATCGTTTGATACCTATGTGGAGAAGAACAATGTTGGGCGTACCATGAAATCACCAGATAATTTTTTTTCTTCGCGCGCGGGAAATAGTATTAACAACAACCCTTATCAAGACAACGATTTGTTCTATGGAAGTATAGACAATATCGTAAAACTAAGGGAAGCGGGCTTTGGCGTGTTTGCTTACTACACCAATAACAACGATTATGTATCTGGGCAATACAAACCTAACTTTATGTGGAATACGGGAATGTATTGGAATGGTGATGATATGGAGAAAAATTCGGCAGGGCAGACTCCTTTATGGTTGTATGAGCCTGTGAAGTTTTGGCCTAATGAAGTGGGAGATAACTCTGGAAGTTCTGAGAAGGACAAGGTAACTTTCTTTGCTTATGCCCCTTATTGCAAAAAGAGTATGCTCAGGGGAGAAACTTCTGGAGGGAAAATAAGCACAGGTAATACTGATGGTATCATGAGTATTACAGCAAATAATTCGCAAACAGATCCTAAGATATGTTATCGCGTGCCTCAAATAGTTACAGAGTCAATAGATTTGTTATGGGGAGTGTGCCCTTCTGACGGAAGTTATACAGATGCCAACGAAGATGTGATTTCTTTGCGAGGTGGTTATCCAAACATGAATTTCTCTAAGCAGAAAACCAATCAGAACGTGATGTTCAAGTTTAAGCATGCTCTTAGTCGTTTTAATGCAACTATAACTGGCGATTTTGATCAGGATGCAGGGAGTGGAAAGACCATGATAACCCTTAAAAGTGTAAAAGTAAGGATGCGCTTGCCTCGTGAAGCGGTGCTAAACCTTAACAACATATATTACAATCAGCCTAATTGGGAGACTGACAGTTATGTGTATGATGATCCTGATGAATTGATGTCGGAGGAAATGATCAGCTACGAAGCCGATATTTCAAAAGATATAGCATATGTTGACTATGGGGCTAATCCTGACCTATGGACAACTGTTTTTAATGGCGGATTGGGTGGTGTACGTAGTGGAGTAACCAAGCCTTTGCTCAAGACTAAGCTTAATGACAATATTGGGCAGGACGCCTATTACACGGTTATTCCCAATACCGACGATGCTGTTACAAATACTCTGATAACGATTACTGTTGTATATAACACAACAACAGTTGATCCGCGTCTTGTTACAACAGGAGGTTATTTCAGTAATGACCAAACTGTTACGGCATCATATGCAATGAGTAAGGTTAGAGCTGGTAAAGCCTATACGCTTAACATCACGTTAACTCGCAAAGGGATGTCGTTTGACGTAAGCTCAGAAGATTGGGCAGACCCAATAGTTTTTTCTACAGGTATAGACTCGTGGAAAGATAGGGAAGAGAATATCGACCTTGATGAAGAAATAGAATAATAATTATCAAAAGAAGAAATTAATAAATGAAGAAACGAATAAACCGATATGGCAAGGGCGTTATGCTGACACTTTTGGTGAGTGTTGGTACAATGTTTGTTGGTTGTTCTGATGAACTCTTCGATGAAAGTGAAGGTAAGCAGAGTTTCATTCGTTTCAATGTTTCAACAACCCAAATGGAGGAAAGCCGTGGTTGTTCGAGGAGTATAGCTTCGGAGGCGGGGGATAATGCTGTTCTTGTTGCAGAAGGAAAGCTTGAAGAAAAGCCCCTTTATGTGCACGAGGAAAAAATGGGTTGTATTAGCGCTCATAACAACATTAAAAAAGCGAAGTCTCGTGGTTCTTTTGTCACAGATGACAATTTCTTCAGCAAGTTTCGCGTTATGGGTAAAGATAATAACGAGAACGATTTACTTGGAGGTTGGCAAACAATATCAGAAATAAGCAATTGGCAGAGTATTTCTGCTTGGCCTAAGGATGCAGAAAATATGTGTTTTTGGGCTTATGCGGCTCCTGATGAAGCTATAGCTAATAATGTAGTATCTGCCGACACAGAATCAAGCTACTATTGGCAACCATCTATAAATTATATCCCCCCATTGGATGTTGATCAACAAGTAGATTTATTGTATGCACAATCTCATTTGTATCGAGGAAATTCCTACGAAACAGTTGATTTACAGTTTGAACATATTACTTCGGCGATACGTTTTGCTGTTGACCAGTTGCCTGCGGGTACAGTTATCGAGGAAGTGAAACTTAGTAATATCAAGTCAAGTGCGTGGTATAACAAGGGTTATGAAGATCGTGAAGAAGCCTATCAGGGTTGGACAGCTAATGGATGGACCGAGGGAGGCGTATATCATCAGAATCTAAAAGACTATACAATCACTCCTAACTATACTGTTCAGGCTTCCGAGGCAAACAATTTTATTGATGGCGGTAAAATAATGTTCATGATTCCGCAACAGTTGCGCGACGATGCAAAGATTACTGTTAAGATGCGAACTGCAGGTGGAGTTGAGAAAGTATTGACGACCAGTCTTAGAGGTAAAGCATGGCTCAAAGGATATACTATGACCTACAAGTTGTCGGCTTCTGCTATAACTACTACATATACGCTAACTGTTGATCCTTCTATTGCATATATAGGAATTCATGGTGATTATTTCTATTTTAAGGTATATAGCTATTCGGCATCATATGAAAATGCAGAGAGAGTAGCTCAGCCTTACACGATAGACTATTCTTTAGATAATGGACAATCATGGTTAAATATCACGAATTACGTAGGGGCAGATTACGGAAGTCCAACAACAGGTGAAACCCGTGGAGTTTATATCTCTCCTCAAGAGCGAGTTGTTGGAGGCTCTCATGCAGCTATAATGCGCAGTAGAGAATATCTCACTCGCTATGGTGGCGCCTGGGATTTGTCAAGTGAAGATTATTATGCACCAGGAAAGTGGACAGAGGGACAGAGCCACACATGGAGCACAGCCAATTGTTATGTGATATATAATCCAGGACATTACTGTTTTCCTATGGTGTATGGAAATTCTTTATTAAGAGGTAATGTTAATCAAGTGGCATATTCACCAAATACTACTGGTAGTGGTGTGTTAAAGAACTTCCAAAATTATCGTGGAAACTCAATTGCCGATCTCAGTATAAAAACAGATATTGAGAGCGCACATAATTATGGAGTTAAAATAAAAGAAGCAAAATTAATATGGGAAGACCATCCTGGACTTGTTACTGATGTTGGAATCTCACCTGATAGTCTGTATATTGAATTTAAGTCACCCCAAGCTACAATCCAACCAGGAAATGCCGTTATAGGATTGTTTGATTCAAATAATAAATGTGTGTGGAGCTGGCATATGTGGTTTACAGACGAAGACATTTATACCACCACACGTGTAGAAAACCAATATGGAAGTCAAGACTTTATGAACTTTAATCTTGGCTGGTTTGCAGTTGATGACACATTCGACTATTGGAAAGAGCGAGATATAATCTTTAGAATAACGCAAACAGCAAGTCATAAAGAAGCACGAGTTGTTGTGCATCAATTACGCTCTGTACTTGGACAGGCTGGATATAATACATATTATCAATGGGGACGTAAAGATCCGATGCCTTCTGCTTATGGTGGGTTTATACCAGCACCAGGATATGGCTTTGAAGAGCATGAAAATGCAAGTCAGAATTTGCGAAATCAAGGAATTCGCAGAGGAATTATATATCCAAACTTTATTTTTAAAGGTCATGGTCGAGATTGGGTTTCTGAAACAGAGCACTATAGTAACCTATGGAATGGTGCAGCCACAGGCAACGAGACAAGCGTAAGCAATAACAGAGTGCAGAAAACCATCTACGACCCTTGTCCACGTGGTTTCGTTATGCCTCCTTCAGCTGCGTTCACGGGTATGACTCTCGATGGTGTTCAAACATCCGAAAAGACACAATGGAATGTGGTGTTCAATATCGTAACACAGAATTCATACGGATTCTATAATGGATGGTTTATGTATGCTCGTAAGATGCCGTCGGCAGGTAATACCGACGATCTGCAAGTAGGTCAGACATATATTTATCTGCCAGCAACGGGCTATCGTTCACCATATAATAGCGATGGAATAAGTTCCTATGATATTTCAGTAAAGAACAACAATACCGAAGGTTCATATTGGACAGCAGGTCCATATATCTATAACAGTTCTCTGTATAGAGGCTTTGGCTTGTGGTTTAAGTATGCCGGAGAACAAGATAAGAATATATGGCCTGCGGCAAATGACTATCATTCAGAAAGAGCTGTAGCAAGAAGTGTTAGACCTGTAAAAGAATAGAATTATGAGTAGAACACAACTACATATTGTTTTCGTTTTAGGCTGCATCCTGATGTTTACGGGATGTAGTCAAAATAATGATGTAGTTGATACAAATCAATGTCCAATTCTGTTTGGAGCCATTAAGGCAGCAGAAAAAGAAGAACCTGAGATAAATGGTGCAAAGAGCAGAGCAAACACAGACTATTATATTGATGGAAAAGAAAAAATAACATTTTCTGAGGGACAACAGTTAGGCGTCTTTGCTATGCATCATGGAAATATCCCATGGAGTGGATATCAGTTTCACACTCCGAACTTTATGTTTAATCAGCCATTGATAGTTGGTGAGCCTACAGATAATGCCCGTACGGTAAGTATTAGTTATTCACCTTTGCGTTATTGGACTAATGAAACAGATTATTTCTCGTTTTATTGTTATTACCCTTGGAACGATATGACTGTAGCGTCTCCAACTCATGGAATAAACTTTGATTACACAAGTGAGGAAACGCAAGCCAAAGGATTGAAATTTGTGGTAAAAGACAATCCTGAAGATCAGATTGACTTTATGGTTGGAGATGCAATTATAAATGTTCGTCAGATGGATTTGAAGAATACTAATGGACAAATAAAATTCAGACTTCATCATGCTCTTGCCATGGTACTCTTTAATGCGGATTGTAATGCAGGCAATGTAACCATTGAGGCTGCAACTCTTTCGGGAGTGTACAATACAGGATATTGTCTTGCAACAAAAGATAGTAATGGTTATAATACAATACAATGGACTATTGAAGGTAGTCCTGTTGAATATAACATAAAGAATTATATTAAAGAGCGATTGGCAAACAATCAAGAACGTTATATGCTTCTTATTCCACAGGAAGTGACAGAGGCTATGATTCTATCTATTTCTTATAGAGTGGATGGAGGAACAATAATAAATAAAACGTACCATCTAAACAATAGTATAAATATTACTCAATGGGTTGCTGGAAAACAGCACACATATAATTTGCATCTAAGCGCAGAATGAAATGGAATAAATATCATATATTATTGCTGATGAATATGTTTGTAGCATGTTCTGAAGGTGGTAGTCTGGAAGATAATACTCTTTCAGAGAACATACCTATTGAGTTGGGGGCCTATGCCAGTAAATACAGCGATACACGTGCAGGAGGAACAATTGGAAATAATGATTTGGCTGCTTTAGCACAGAATGGAGGATTCGGAGTATATTCCTATTTCTTGAAGAACCAGGAGTTTATGATTAACCAGCAGGTTACAGCTGTAACAAGAGATTTGGAAGGTGGAGGAAAAGAGATAACTGGTTGGACCTATTCGCCAATGAAGTATTGGCCTAATAATCCTTCCTCAACATTAGACTTCTTTGCTTATGCCCCATATGCAAGGCCCGCAGCGAATGAAACTTCGGGAATAATATCTGTTGACGATGCTAATCATATTCCTATTGTGAGCTATCAGCTTGATCAATATGGTAAGAATGTGGACCTAATGTGGGGTACAAATGGGGATACTTCAGGTGCAAAGAACGTGTTTACAGATATGGCAAAACCATCAGTAAACCAAAAAATAGAATTTAAGTTCAAACATACACTTGCAAAGATTGGAGGAGCAGCTCTTAATGGGAATGATACTGGAGGTTTAACGATCCAGCTTGATGTTGATAATAATGGAAACATCACAGGAGGAAAGAAACCTGCAAGTACAAAGGTTACTGTAAGTAAGATAGTTATCAAGGTACTTGGTACGAAAGACGCTCTTGATGCTAATACTATAGACAGAGAACTGCCTATAAAAGGCGATTTTAATCTTACTACTGGCGTGTGGAGTAACTATACCCGCAATAACATCACTCTTTTTTATCCTGTGCAGACAATAACCAAGACCGGACTTGAGAGTAATGCACATGGAAAACTTAATAGCAATATTGTAGAACCAGGTGTAGGTACTGCCGTTAGCTGGGAAGATATTCCAGAAGGTGTTACGGAAACAGCTCAGAATGTCTTTGAAGAAGAATTTACACAGATGTTGCTTTTGCCAGGAGAAGAGAAATATCCTGTGATAGAAGCAGAGATAGATTATGTCGTTCGCACTAAGGACGAAGACTTGGAATTAGGCTATACAGAAATTACGCATCATATAACTAAGGAAGCCGTGATACCAGCGTTCCCACAAATGGCAAAACGTTATAATCTGCGGCTTCATATAGGTGTTGGCACTATTAAGTTTGATGCTTCTGATGCAGATGATTGGAACCTTGGTCAGGGCACGTTCTATTTTGATAAGACCAGTCAGACAGAACGTCCAGGTCCAGGTATAGAGGAGGATAATCCTTCTGGTGATGATCTGAAATATTTGTCTAAGAAAGACAATTCATTATGGTTTGAATGGTAAGATAAGAAAGAATGAAGATAAAAACATTAACATATAGGCTCTTTTTAATAATTCAACTTGCATTGATGAGTTGGACTGCAAATGCTCAGGATTTGCAGATACGTCTTGTATATAATGGAACAACATATAACGATGCTTCGTTGGCAATCACAAGTAGAGTAGATAATGATGAGGTTATTCATCCTGTTGCTCAGGTGTATGATTTGACTAACAGCAAATATGTTACTAATCAGTTTTATCTGAACTATTATATTAAGAATGGTAATAATGCACCTGAATATTTTACCGAGGATAATCGTGAAAAAAATCAGAGTGTTTATACAAACAGTAAGATAGCTCGTTTGTATGGTATGTATGAGTGTGGAAACTATTCTGGTACTGATACGGTAATGATAGTTGCGACACCTATTACAGAAGGAGTTTACTCTACTGTAACTACACATTATACTGTTACTTTGCAAACAAAAACGGCATCTTTTTTAGTTAAGCCAGGTAATGAGATGAATGTGTGGAAGAACTTTATTTATGATCTTCCAAGTGTAAGTGTTTTTGAAGATGAGACACAATTGAATGCAATTACAGAATATTATGATATATCATATGACCATACAAATGGTTTATGTGCCGTAACAGAAAGTGATTTTCCACTAGGCTATGGTGGCGGCTCCTTAATAAATAATCTTCGTAAGATAATAGGTGATGCAGGCTCCGAGCAATATATAACTATCCATTGCAGACCTAAGGTTATAGATGAAATTGATTATTCAAAGGTTTATCCTGCAAACGATATTGTGGTACCTGTAAATATTACAGAACGAACATCAACAGAGCCTGTTAAGACGAAACTTTTTTGGTGGATGGATAACCGACAGGTTGAACTTGAACTTGCTGATAGTGCAAATTTCTATTTGCCCAAACCTTTGATATACGATGAGTTAGGTAATAATATTACCGATTTGTTTAAGTATAATTACGTAATTGAAGATTATGGGGGTACTGGTAATACATCCATGTGGACAGATAATAATGGTGTGTGGGGAACATGGGAGATGCATGCAGGAACACAACAGGCAGGAATTGTAAAAGTGAGCGTTACTAATACTCAAATGAGTTCCGGTGGTGACTATGTATATGCTCCAAATGATTATGTTATTGGTGATAGAACAGTAAGCTATAGTCAGATTACTGATACTTGTTTTGTTTATGTTCGTAAGAAACAGCTAACAATAAAGATAGATCCTGTTAATGCAAATATTCCTGAAGGAGTTGAATTAAATCGTGAAACGTGGAAGGTACCTACTATTACAGCATATTATGGAGGCAAGGATTATACCAATGGTTGTCAGTTGCTTATTGGTATTCCTACAGATGCAACTCTAACTGGTGTGAACGCATCGGTGCAGGGAACTTATACTGATCCAAAGACAGGAGTAGAATACAACTTATATGATGCAAGGTATTCCTTTCCTAATGAGTCATGGGCAACATGGAGCATAAGACTTACGAGTGAACATAATAATTTTGTTTTTATTGCTCGAAACTGGGATAGTGCTCACTGGTCAGAAGGTGCTGTGGCTACATATACAGTTAATCCTATAGACAAGATAGAGCCTTCTATACAATTCTCTGATGAACTTGTTACAGCAACAATATTTGATAGAATGGGCGCGGTGATGAATTCCATTCTACAGCCAGAGTTAACTATTACGAATTCATATGGTAGAGATATCAGTCATTATTATAATGCTCCAGTGTATTCCATAACAGCAGAGGATGGTTCTACAACGAATCTTCCTTTCTCAATTAATGAAAGTGGCAAGGTTAGTTTCGTAGGGAATGCTGTTCCGGATGTAAAGACATATATTGTATCTGCTTATGCGACAGCTAAAGATGCTACATATTACAAAAATACAGCTGTTACTTCATATCGTATTGTTGTGAAGGTAAACAAGTTTGCATATACAATAGTAACAACATCTAATTCATATGATGATGAGGGTTATGTAGATGATATTAGCAATCTTGTTAACCGTCAGTTGGGCTTCATGCATTTTACATCACCAGGAGAGATGGAGGCTGGTACACAGATTAGTGGTGTTCCTGGTGTGAACATACAGTTTGGTATGCCAGGCGATAACAGCTGGACCGTTGCACAAGCCGATATATATCATTGTGTAAGCTATGGCGACCCAGTTGTTATTGGTGAAGATAATATTCCTGTAAGTGGTACATTCTATAAGTTCATGCCTTATACCAATGGATTCCTTTCCCTTTTCATTAATTGGGAGGCAGGCGAGAAGTATGCTCTTTATGGAGTTGAGAACGGAAAGATAGTAACTGGATATCAGATTTTGGGTGATGGCTCTTATGATGGTAAGGTGTTCCCTTATCCAATGATTGCTGGTAGAACGTATTACCTTATTAATCTTGGTGGTTCTGAGGGTACTAACGCACCTATCCGTATGTATGGTTTCAACTATTATCCTGCATATGTGCTTACTGATGCCGACATGAAAGCGTCAAAACAGAGTACTACTTTCGTAAATGGTTATACTGGTACAGTATCATATCTGTTAAGACAGCCATCTCGTCTTGTTTCGTTTGATACAGATTTAGGTAATGAAGGTATTTCTGTGTCAGAAATTAACAGCCATTTGGAACTTAATACAAAGACAGGAGAAGTTATTGCTAGAAAGCGTACATCTGATTTAGATAATTCGGATCATCGTATTCAGATTACTGCTTCGGTTAAGAACGAGGAAAAGGGTGATGCTGTCGTAAAGCGTCCTTTTATTCGTGTCTTTATAACGGATATTCCTACGTATATGGTTAAAGATGGTGAGACACCTATTGTTGGTCAGAAAGTATCAACAACCAATATTCGTACGAATATCACTATGACATACGGCGGATGGATGGATGGTAGTGGTCCATACATGAAGAGTAATAAAGCTGCGGATATTACTGATTATTGGAAGATTGCTAAGACCGATACTGTTGGTCAGAATGGTATGGCTATTGATGGATTCCGTTATGCTTCACAAGGCGGTCAAAACCCTTTGGATGAGAATGGATGTAGTTATAATGCAACTATTTCTAATGGTAATCATTCTTCGTATGAACTGCCTTGTCGTGGTACATATTTGAAGTTTGAACCTGAAGAGAGTGGTACGCTTATTGCTTATGTGCTTCAGAATGGTGCTTGCGACTATGATGGTAATATTAAGAATATTAAGAGTAAATTTCAGTTGAAATGGCGACCGTTATTCATTACTGATGAGACGGGAAATCCTGTGGAACTTGATAACCATTGGGCTACAGGTATGGAAAACCTCTTGCCGTCAACATCTACAGCAGGTGAGGCTAACGACCATTATGGCGCTTATACAGAGTGTAATTATCGTGTTATGATGAACGATACCGAGGCTTTGAACTATCTTGTAGATGAATATAATATTACAGATGGCGCTTCGTATATAGAGGATGACAAGGTATATACCTATGATTTCAGAAATACATCTTTTGACTGGAGTAAGTTTACTGTCTCTAATGACACTAACGGAACGCTGAAGGAAAAATATATTCAACGTATTATGGATGTGTGGAGTGGCTATAACTCAGCAGAATCGCCTCAAGAAGCTGTTATTGCTATTAAAGACGAGGATAATCCTGAAAAAGATAAATGTTATGTCCTCGTATCTAAAGCTTATGTTCGTTATTCGTTTCAGGTAAAAGCGGGCAAAACTTATTATATCTGGTGTAGTAATTCTAAACTATCGTTGAGTGGCTTCTCTTTCGTACCTACAAGTTATAATAGAGAAGATTATTCACCAGAGGATGCTTTGGCGGATAATCCAACAGTTACTATGACTGATGATATGGTGGGTTATTCTCCCAATGATCAGAATAGTTTTGCCAAGGTTGTTGCTGAAGCTTTTAATATTAATGAGCCGAGAGCTTTGAATACTTATTCGGACTTTAATGTTTTGTTACAAAGAAAATTTGGTAAAGACAAGTGGACAAGTATATGTTTACCATTTTCTATAAGTGAGAGTAAGTTCAAGAAACTTTTTGGAAATGATGCCGTAATTCTCACTTATGATAAGGTGAAGGATGGAGTGGTTCATTTCATTCAGCATGCTTACAGAATGATTGAAGCCTCTCGACCTTATTTTATAAAGCCAAGTATAGAGATGCCAGAGAGTCTTATGGTGAATAATGTTACAATGGAGAAAGATTTCATTGAAGTAAATGAGGTTAATTCAAAGTATGGTAATTTATATATTGATACTAATAACCAGCTTAATGTCGTGTATGATAATCTAAGAGCTAATGATTATCTATGTAAGGGAACATTCAAAAGTTATAGAGCACCTCAGGGCTCCTATCTCATGGCGGGTTCAAAACTTTATGAAACGGTGTCAGAATTTACAGTACCTCCTTTCCGAGCACTACTCGAAGCAAATTCTAATCTTGCCAAACGAATAACTGGTTTTGCTTTAAGTAAACCAGATGGTCTTGCTAATACAAATGATCTTGTAGCTGATGAGATATTTGATGGTATAGAGCAATTATTTGATAATAAGGATGATAATAATTTTGGTGAGCTAAGTGGTATATATAATATACTTGGTCAGAAAGTTGGAGTTACTGATGCTGATTTTCGAAAGCTACCTCGTGGTATATACATTGTAAATGGTAAGAAAATAATAAAATGAAAATTATAAGGAAAGTAAATCATACATATTTATATAAGGTGAAGATACTGCTTGTGTTTGGGCTGTGTCTTTTCCTTATGTCGTGTGGTGAGGAATCTTTCCTTGATCGTCGTGAGATGTATAGTATTGATAATCTGGATGCACGTGTGAAGATTATATTAGATTGGGAGGAGTATTTTGGTGAGATCCCGTCTGGTATGTCGCTCTATACCTATAATAAGAAACAGGGCACCAGGGTTGAGATATCAAATAGTGTACGGAGTCGTGAAATATTGCGTAAGGAAGGAAAGTATTCTTTATTGGTATACAATCTTACTCCAGGTGAATTTGGGTCGCTTGAATTCCACGATATGAATAATATTGATAGTGCTTATGTCCAGCTTACTCCTATACAACAATATAAAAATAAAAAAGGCTGGGACGAGGGAGTTGTTTATCAGCGTGAGCCTGAGAGTTTAGGTGTTGTTCGAGATGAAATAGAGATTACTCAAGAAATGGTAGCTTCTACCTATATGCAGCGATATAAGAATTTTTATGCAGGTATAGAACGTGATACGGCAGTATATGAATTTTTCGAGAGTCCTAAAAGAGTAGGTATTCCTCTTGAAGTTCGTGTGCGTGTATTAGGCATTAACAATATGCGATCTGTAATTGGGAGTATAGACCAATTTGCTAATGGATGGTATTTGGGACAAGGACATGCCACTTCTGGAGAAGGTGTTCATTTGCTTGATAATTTCAAGGTAGAACTTGATTCTCCTAATTCCAAAGATGGATGGATTGTTGCTAATATTTCAACCTTTGGGTTGCCATGGGAGAAACAAACTGCTGAAGAAAGAGATTCCACATCCAATCGTTTATCGCTCTATTTCACATTAAGAAATGGTGAACCTATTATTTTCACCTATAATGTAGGTGATCTTCTGCATTATGTGGAAGTTGAAAATAGAGGTATAGAAGTTACTGGAGAGGTAACTCTTGAATTGTTATTAGTTATTTCTCCGGACACCTCTAATCGTGTGGTAAGTCCTTCTCTTCCTGATGTTACAGGTGGAGATTCAGATACTAATGCAAGTGGTTTTACTGCTGAAGTTGATGATTGGGAAGATGGAGGATCTGTAGATGTTGGACTGTAAATACTGCTAAAAAATGAAATTATTTGCGCATAATGAAGAAACTAATGCGCAAATAATTGTTGTATATTCGATTTTTTACATTATCTTTGCATATGAAACCATGATTAGTTGGTCTTAATGATCAACCAACTTAATATAAATGCAATGAAAAAATTAAGCCAAATAATACTTATGGTTCAGATGAAATTATCTGATGTAAACTATAGTAATAAGTGTAAGCCTCTGTGAAAATTCTAACTATCATTTATCCGCAATTCTAAAACTAAAGCCGTCTCGGCAGAATGCCGGGGCGGCTCTCTAAAGAAAGTGTTAAACTGAAAAAACCGAATAATACATATCTATTAACTTAAAATCTTAAAGGAATGAAACAACGAAAATCTTCAGATTCACGCTCGCGTGTACTCTTTTACGCTGCGGCTCTAACAGTTTTCTCATTCTTATCTCCGTTGACCATGAAAGCGGAAAACGCTCCACATGTGAATGTGGTTCAGCAAACGGGATTAAAGGTATCGGGAGTTGTGCTCGATCCAAATGGTGATCCTGTTGTGAGTGCTACGGTCAGAGAGATTGGTACATCTAATGGTGTTATTACCGATTTTGAAGGACGATTTATTCTTACTGTTAAGCAAGGTGCCAAGCTGCAGGTTTCATCCATTGGCTATACCAGTAAAGTAGTAAATGCGAAGGGACAGCTGACAATAACCCTTGAAGACGATGCAGCTCAATTGGGTGAGGTTGTTGCTATTGGTTATGGTAAGGCAAAGAAAGGTGACCTTAGTGCAGCTGTGGCTTCAGTTGCTGATGTAGATAAATTGCAGAAACGTCCAGTAAGTAGTGTCAGTCAGATGTTGCAGGGACAGATTCCTGGTGTTTCTGTTGTTGCTAATGGTGGTCATCCAGGTTCAGAACCAACTATTACTATTCGTGGTATGGGTTCGCCAAACGGTGAATCTCCTCTTTATGTTGTTGATGGTGTGCCTGGTGCTCCTTTCAATATGAGTGATGTTACTAATATTACTGTTTTGAAAGATGCAGCATCTGCCGCCATATATGGTGCTTATGCTGGTTCTGCTGGTGTTATCCTTGTAACTACCAAGCAGGCTACAGCTTGTAAGCCTTCAATTGAATATAATGGTGTATTTGGTTTCTCTACATCACAGAATCTTCCACAGAGTCTTTCTTGGGAAGATGAGATGAGGGTGAGAAAATATAGCTATGAACAAGCTGGAAGTACATTACCTGATGGATGGAATGTGCTTAATTCTGATGCTACCTATGGCAAGACTAATACAGATTGGATAGATCAGATTTTCCGTACAGCTACTTTCAACCGTCATAATATTGCTGTTTCTGGTGGTACGGAAGAGTTTTCAAACCGTTTCTCTGTAGAAATTAATAATGCAGATGGTACTCTTGTTAATACCTATAACCGTCAGATTACAGCTCGTTTGAATTCTATGTGGAAGATAACTCCATGGCTTCGTATTCGTGAAGATTTGAGCTGGAAAGATAAGAAGGTGCGTGACGTCAATACTTCAAGTGCAGAGAGTGGTGTTATTCTTGCTGCCTTGATGATGCCTCGTAACACATTCCCTTATGAAGCAGATGGTTCATATATGGGTACTACACCAGCTTCGTATGCTGATTATGCCAATATTCACGGTGATGCTATAAACCCTATGCGTTTGTTGACAGCAGCATACGATAATAACCATGCTTCTACACTCACTTCTACAACCTTCCTTGATATTATTCAGCCTATACGTGGATTAAATTTCACAAGTCGTTTTACATATAAACAGACAAATTATCTTCAGAGATATTGGAGTCCCAAGCGTACGGAGGTAGGAAAGGTAAACCTTACCAACTCTCTTAGTTATGCAAGCTATCGCGAGCCACAATGGGATTGGGAAAATACCATAACCTATGATCGTGTGTTTGGTAAACATACAATGGGACTTATGGCTTCTACAACATCAAGCGAGTATAGCTATCGTTATTTTGATGCAACAAAACGTGGCTTTGATGATGAAACAGATGCTATGATGTATTTTGCTAATGGTTCTCAGGTACTTGAACCTACAGACGCTTATTATAACGACCGTAATGTAGCTTTTGTTGGTCGTGCTGCTTATAGCTTTGCTGATCGTTACTTTGTTACAGCTTCTATGCGTCGTGATTATGCAAGTCGTTTGCCAAAGGGAAAGAAGTATGGCGATTTCCCATCAGTAACAGCTGCATGGAAAATCACTTCTGAGCCATGGTTCAAGAAGAACAAGACCATTAATATGATCAAGCTTCGTGCAAGTTGGGGTAAGATAGGTAACTTAGGCTCTATCGGCTATGGTTATGGTTCTGCTACTTTGTCAACAAGATATCCTAATAATCATAGTGATGTTGGCTCACAGATTGGTATTAACAACGATATTCTTGCTGGTGTTTACATGGCTGATGGTTTTAATGGTAATCTTACTTGGGAAACCTCAGAGCAGCTTGATTTTGGTATTGATGCTTTGTTGTTTAATAATCGTCTGAATCTTACTTTTGATTACTTTAACAAGGTAACAAAGGATCTTATCAAAACACAGGATGTTAACTGGCCAACTACTATGGGACTTTATGCGCCATTAGTAAACGAAGGTCAGGTGAGCAACCGTGGTGTCGAAGTGTCTGCTATGTGGCGTGATAAAATAGGCAAGAATGTGACCTACTATGTAGGCGCAAATCTTGCTACTCTTCGTAACCGTCTCACAGATACTGGTTCTGCTAATCCTGATGGAACAAAACCTGTTTGGACATACTCTAACTCTTATAGATATAAGGATCTTACTCCTTATCGTAGTGCAGAAGGTCAGCCTCTTTATTCATACTATCTCATTCGTACAGATGGTGTGTTCCAGACAGATGCAGAGGCAGAAGCTTATGTTGCCAAGAACGGCAAGCGCATTCTGCCAAATGCAAAGGCTGGCGATCTGAAGTTTGTTGATCTTAATGGCGATGGTGTTATTGGCGAGGGCGACTATGAGTTCCGTGGTAATGCTATGCCTAAGATTACTTACGCTTTCAGCGCAGGTTTCACTTATAAGAAATTTACCTTTGACATGATGCTTCAGGGCTCTTATGGCGCAAAGATATTCAACGCATATAAATATACAACCCTTAATGAATCTATGAGCAACTTTAACCGCTCAAGCGAGATACTTAAGGCTCTTGATGGACCTTCTTATGATGTTCCACGTATTTCTCAGACAGATGATAATAATAATTTCGGTACTATTTCTGACTGGTATCTCGAGAGTGGCAGTTATCTTCGTATGAAGAATATCTCTGTGGGCTATTCATTTACTGATTTGTTGCGTAAGCTGAGCTATTTCAACGATCGCAAGAGTTCTCTTGATGTAACATTAAGCTGCGATAACCTCTTCACAATTACCAAGTATAGTGGTATCGACCCAGAGGTAGGTGGAGTTGGCTTTGATTGCGGTCAGTATCCTATATCAAGAACAGTTTCTTTGGCTGTAAAACTTAAGTTCTAACCATAAACACTATTAATTATGAAGTTCAATAAATCATTTATCATATTATTGATGGCTGCAGGTTGTCTGTCGTCATGTACAGGCGAATGGCTTGATACAGTCAAGGAGGGTGTTCCTGCTGAAGGAACATTCTGGAAGAATGATGCTGATTATACTAAAGCTGTTAATACCCTTTATGATTGTTTCTCTTATGAAGAGACATGGGGACGAAACCTGTTTTATGAGCAAGGTGCCTGTGATGATATTGTCTTCGGACGCTCCCGTGGTGCAAGCCAGATGAATCTTGCCAAACTTTGTATGGATGGTTCTACTGAAGGCTCGCTCAAGGATTTCTATAATCAGATGTACACTACTATGGCTATGGCTAACAATGTTATTTACCATGCACTTCAGATTCCTGAGGCAAATCGTACAGCTATTCAGAAACGTAGTCTTGGCGAGGCTTATTTTATGCGTGGATTCACTCATTATATGATAGCTTATCGCTATGGTCGTATAGATAATGGTGTGCCTTTCGTTAGGTATGAAGATTTTACCGACTATGCTACTCAAGTTAATGAGATTCCTACTCAGCAAGCTTCTGTTATAGACAATTATAGAATGATTATAGAGGATTTCCAGAATGCAGCGGATAATCTTGAATGGTTTAAGACTTACTCTACTGACAATTATGGACGTGCCACAAAGGATGCAGCTTTGGGATATATGGTTAAAACCTATGCTTTTTGGGCTCAGCACGACAAGAGTCAATGGGAAAAAATTCCAGCTTTAGTTGACAAGATTGAAACAGAAGGCGGACGTGGTTTGCTTGATAACTATGCAGATGTGTTCAAGATTGAAAATAACTGGAGTAAGGAATATATCTGGAGTGTCAACTCTCGTGGTGAAAACTATGCCGGAAGTATTTTCCCTGGTATTGTTCTTGAAAACAAAGGTTGGGGTGTATATAATGGTTGGGGATATATGAAACCAACTCTTGAACTTTGGGCTGAGTATAATGATGTTGACGATCGTCGTGGTGCAACTATGTTGAGCTATGGTGACGAATTCACCTATTTTGGCGAGACTCGCAAGTTCTATTCTACTTCCGATCTTGAAAATGGTTTTGCTTTCTGCAAATATATGGATCCTTTTTCTCGTGGAAAGATTAATTATAAGGTTGACGATAATGGTAAAACCGTTGTTGATGGATATTCGAATAGCTATATCTCGTCTAATGGCGACCGTCCTACTACCGACTTGAATGTTCCTTTGATGCGTTTTGCCGAATTGCTTCTCTTCAAGGCAGAGGCTCTTATTATGCAGAACAAGAATGCCGAGGCAGCAGCTCCTCTTAATCGTATAGCAAATCGTGCTCACGAGGGTGTAAGCTACACAGCTCCTACTATGATGGATCTTATGCATGAGCGTCGCTGCGAGCTTGCTTGCGAATGGACCGACCGTCTCTTTGATTTGAAACGTTGGTCAGCAGGAGGAAATGCTGATTGGAATCTCGATGCCTTAAATAAGATTAAGGGCGCAAAGCATGGTATCAAGCATACTGATCGCTCTAATCCTAATTCGCCTGTAGATACTACAGATGACCTTGATATAACTATCAACGGCAAGCATTATCAAGGCATATTCGTTCTTGGTGGTGGTCAGGGCGATGCTAAGGAATATGAGCCAGGTGGCACATATAGCGTAATGCCTTATGATATTAATCAGGTTATACGCTCTAACGGAAAGTTAAAGCAGAATCCTGGTTATGCTTCTAAATTCTAACATGTTTTTCCCATGGTGTTTTGACGGCACCATGGGAAATAATAAAATATTAAGGAAATGAACATAAAGAAAGTAATTTTTTCAGTATCTCTTGTTTTTGCAACTACTGCGGCTTTTGCTCAGTCTGTTAAACAGTCTTATACATTCGACAAACCTTATGAGGTTGAGAAAGTAAAGGCTCCAAGGGGAAAGAAAGTAAAGAACGTAATCCTGATGGTTGGAGATGGTATGAGTCTGATGCACATCCAGGCGGCTTGGACATGCAACAGAGGTCATCTGTGGCTGGAGAATGCCCAGTACACAGGTCTTTCCAAGACACCTGCTACCAATCGACTCATTACCGATTCTGGCTCTGGTGGAACTTCCTTGGCAACGGGCTACAAAACATGTTATCATGCTGTTGGAGTTGATGAGGATGGAAATAAATTGAAATCGCTTGTTGATTATGCCAAAGAGGCTGGAAAAGCAGCAGGAGTGGCTGTAACATGTCGCTTATGGGATGCCACACCTTGCGATTTTCTATCTCATAATATCGATCGCGACAAAGAGCAGGAACTTATAGCCGAAATGACTAACAGCCCTGTTGACTATGTTTTTGGTGGAGGCGCAAAATTTTTCACAAACCGTAAGGATGGTAGGAACATCTTTAAGGAACTTGAAAAGAAGGGATATAAGGTAATAACATCCAAAGCGGATCTTAAGACCATCCTAAAGGATAACGAAAGTTATAAAAAATGTGTATCGTCAACGGCAGACAATTCAAATTGTAAAGTTTATTGTGTGCCTTTTGAAGTCGATACTCCGTTGCCTGATGAGCGTGGAGATTTGTTGGCTCGTGCTTCTATTGCAGGTATGAACCTGCTCAATCAAAACAAGAATGGTTTCTTTATGATGATAGAGGGCTCTCAACTCGATGATTATGGACATTTTAATCAACTTGACATGTTGATGAAGGAAACTCTTGATTTCGATCAGACCTTTGGTAGGGTAATCAAATGGGCTGCTCAGGATGGTGAAACTCTTGTTGTTGTTACTGCCGATCACGAAACAGGTGGAATGACTGTTCTTGATGGCGATTACAAGGAGGGTAGAGTAGAGGTTAATTTCTCAACCAAAAACCATTCAGGTACAATGGTTCCTGTATATGCCTTCGGGCCTGGTTCTGAGAATTTTAGCGGATTTATGGATAATACAGATATCTGCTGGAAGATAAAAGCTCTGATGAATATGTAATTTGTATATAATATTGTAAATTATTGATAATGACTAAGTTATCGAAATATATACTGGCTCCGGTTTCTGGTGTTCTGTTAAGTTTACCATTTTCTGCTAAGGCACAGAATCTAATGCCATCAGGTTCGCCGCTTTACAAACTTCCATATAAAAATACATATGTGATGCAGACTCTCGTTGCTGAGAATCAGTTTCGCACACAAAAGCCAGTGAAGACTATTCCTGGTAGTTTTGAAAAGGCTCGCAAGGTTCTTCCTTCTCCTTATTGGGAGGGGCACAACGAGCAGATTGATATGTATTGGAAGGCATGGCAGATTGGTATAAAAAATATCTGTCAGCCTGTAGATGGTTCTGGTTTTGTGAGTTCGTATATTGCCCCAGCATATAATGGAAACATTTTTATGTGGGACGATAGTTTCATTACTATGTTCTGTCGTTACGGGCGTAGATTCTTTCCCTTTCAGAACACTCTTGATAATTTCTATGCCAAACAGCATCCCGATGGGTTTATCTGTCGTGAGATTCGTGCTGATGGAAGTGACTGCTTTGGAAGATACGACCCTACAAGTACAGGCCCCAACCTGCTTCCGTGGTCAGAATGGCTTTATTACACTTCAACAGGCGACGATAACCGTCTAAATAAAGTGTTCCCTGTTTTGGCTGCTTATTATAAGTGGCTGAAACTCAATCGCACATGGCGTAACGGTACTTACTGGAGTAGCGGTTGGGGTACAGGAATGGACAATATGCCTCGTGTGCCAGAAGGATACAATACCATTTATTCAAATGGTCACATGGTGTGGCTTGACGCATGCTTGCAACAGATACAAGTTGCCGAAATCCTGCTCAAAATGGGATTCTATCTTGAGCGTTGGCAGGAGATAGAGGAGTTTGAGGATGATATCAAGCTTCTGAAAAACTATATCAACAAAAATATGTGGAGCGAGAAAGACGGTTTTCTCTACGATCAGTTTGCTAATGACAGCCTATCTACCACTCAAGGCATTTATGCTTATTGGGCTTTGCATACAGATGTGTTGCCAAAGGAGCGCCTCGACCGATTAGTTGCTCATCTTAATGATACCACAAAGTTCAATCGCCCTCATCGTGTTCCTTCTTTGGCTTATTCCAATCCCAAATACAAGGCTAATGGTCGCTATTGGGTAGGAGGAGTGTGGCCAGGAACCAATTATATGGTTGTGTCTGGACTAATAAATAAAGGTTATCGACAGCTGGCTTCTGAAATAGCACGTAATCATTACGATAACGTGTTTAAGGTATTCAAGAAGACTGGCACGTTCTGGGAATACTATGCTCCTGAGAGTGCAGAGCCAGGATTTATGGCTCGTAAGGACTTTGTGGGTTGGACAGGATTGCCACCAATAGCTGGACTTATAGAATATATTTTCGGTATTCGTTCCGATTATGCAGAGAAAAAACTTACTATAGATGTGACTCTGCTTGATGGATATGGTATAGAACGTTATCCATGGGGAGAAGCCGAACAGCTTGATATCAAGGTGGCAAAGCGCAAGAATGTATCTGATAAGCCTCGTGTCACAATTAAGGCGTCTTCTGACGTTGAGGTAACTCTGCTCTGGGGTGATGGTGATAATCCTCAGAAAATTACAAAGAGAATAAAAACAGGAACTAATATAATCTAATTTGCTTATAATCAAACTATTAAGAGCTATGGCAAAAACTTCAATATCGGTTGATCTGGGAGGCACTCATGTAAGAGTAGCCCGCATATCTAATGGAATTATAGAGAAGTGCATCAAAGAAAAATGTAATTCTAATGGTGATGAAAATGATGTGCTTCAACAAATATGTAAACTAATAGATGAAGTTATAAATGATAATGTTGAACGTATAGGTATAGGTGTTCCCTCTGTTGTTGATCACGAAAAAGGAATAGTATATGATGTGCAAAATATTCCTTCATGGAAAGAAGTTCATCTAAAGTCTTTCCTTGAAAATATTTATCATCTTCCTGTCGTTGTGGATAATGATGTCAACTGTTTTGCATTGGGAGAAATAGTATATGGTGTAGGAAAGAATTATAAAAATGTTGTTGGCGTCACACTTGGAACGGGCGTTGGAGCTGGCATTATTTGTAATGGCAAAATATATCGTGGTACAAATACTGGAGCAGGCGAAATAGGATGTCTTCCTTATCTTGATTCCGACTATGAGCATTATTGTTCAGCACAATGGATGAAAAAACAAGGGGTTGAAGCCGAGAATCTCTCTCTTCGCGCTTCACAAGGTGACGAAAAAGCCATTGCATTATGGCAAGAATTTGGTAAACATTTGGGAAAGCTCATGCAAGCCATATTGTTCACCTATGATCCTGATGCAATAATAATAGGTGGTGGAATAGCTGCAGGCTTTATATATTTTATGGAGTCAATGAAGAAATCTATGCACGAAGGCTTCCCATATCAGCATGAGGCTGATAATGTGCAGATATTTATTTCAGAATTGCCAAATTGTAACCTTCTTGGTGCATCCGAGATATAAGCATATTGTCTATGATTCGTTTGATTTGTATGACTGATTTCACGGAAAAATATGCCGTGAGTATTCTTAGGGGAATTTTGCGTTATTCTCAGGAAACAGAACCATGGGTTATATGCAAGATGCCTCCTGATTTTTGTAGAAAGCATGGAGTTGCTGGCGTAATAGATTGGGCAAAAGACTGGAAAGCAGATGCAATTATTGGACAGTTTGAACCTACTGACGACCTGTCTCTCTTTGGTGCAAATGGAATAGTTGCTATTGCGCAAGACTATAAGCAACGTTTTCAATGTATCCCCAACATCACCAGCGATTATCGTCTTGCAGGTCGTCAAGCCGCAGAATATTTTATTGGTAAAGGATTTTCTCATTTCGCATTCTATGGTTACGAAAATGTAGTATGGAGTGATGAACGATGGGAAGGCTTTAGCCAATACCTTAAGGAAATGGGAATGGGGGATGACGTGTCTGATTATCGTCATCAAAGTATCGACCAACTATGGTATTATGATGGAGAACCCCTTATAAAGTGGCTAAAGTCACTCACACATCCTGTTGCTCTTTTTGCTGCCGACGATAGTATGGCAAGCAAGATTGTAGAAGCTTGTAATACATGTGGACTTTGTATCCCCTCGGATGTTGCTGTCCTTGGTGTTGATAATGATGAAATTACATGTGGTTTAACTTATCCCGAGTTGTCAAGCATGAATATGAGTGTAGAGAAGGCTGGCTATGAAACAGCACAGCTTATTCATCGCCTTGTTATAAATCCGCATGCCTTGAAAGAAGATATTTATGTGCGTTCGCTTGGCGTTGTTGAACGTAGCTCTACCGATATTATTGCAGCCAACAATCCATATATTCAGCAGGCTTTGCAGTTTATTCATTCCAATCTTTCACGCCAGCTTTATGTGCGAGATATTATCAGTCGTCTGCCTATGTCACGTCGACTCTTCGAACAGCGTTTCTTTGAAGAAACGGGCACTTCTCCTCATAACTACATTACCAATCTTCGTATGAGTAGGCTGGCTCAATTACTTCTCACAAGTGATGAATCCATAGATGAACTCGCCATGAGTGTTGGTGTAGCAGATGGAAAGAACCTGTCACGACAGTTTAAGGCGCGTATGGGAATGAATCCAAAAGATTATAGAAAGAAATACAAAATTGTTAAAAGATGAAAAAGTTTTTTCTTATTATCACAACTATGCTCTGTATGGTAAATATGCAGGCACAGACCATTACTATGGCTTCCTATAACATCCGTTATAATAATCCTGATGATGCAGAAGAAGGAAATGCCTGGAAGCAACGTTGCCCACATATTTGTGAAATTATCAATTATGAAGAGCCGGTATTCTTAGGTGCTCAGGAAGTATTAGTAGACCAGCTTCGTGACATGCAGAAACTGCTTCCTGATTATAACTATCTCGGAGTTGGTCGCGACGATGGGAAAGAGTCGGGTGAATATGCTGCCATTTTTTATCGTAAAAACCGTCTTGAGGTTGAAGATAGTGGAAATTTCTGGTTAAGCGAAACTCCCGAAAAGCCTTCTAAAGGTTGGGATGCAGCATGTGTTCGCATCTGTACATGGGCTTTGTTTAAGGATAAAGTTACCAAGAAACATTTCTATGTTTTCAATCTTCATATGGATCATGTTGGTATTACCGCTCGTCGCGAGGCTGCCAAATTGGTCATTTCTCGCATGGAAAGCTGCAAAAAGGGTTATCCTATTGTGTTAACAGGCGACTTTAATGTTGATCAGAGAAGTGAGGTTTATAACGTGTTTGCTAACTCTGGAATTCTAAAGGACGCTTATGAATGTGCCGAAAAGCGTATGGCTAACACTGGCACTTGGAATGACTTTATGCAGGATCGACGTAATAATGAGCGTATAGATCATATCTTTGTATCACAAGATGTTTCTGTTTATCGTTATGCCATTCTTACAGAGAGCTATTGGCTTGGAAATACACGTAGAAATCCAAGCGACCATTACCCTGTTTTTGCCAAACTAAAATTCTAATTTAGCTGAGCCCACTTATTTGAGTGGGCTCAATAATTTATTTCAGCAGTAATCTCAAACAGTTAGTTCTCACTCTGCTTCGGAGAATCAACGGTTGTTATTCGGCAATAGGCGAAGTAAGACAATGGACGTGGTGTGATTATTTGCGGCAAAATAGTATAAAAACTTGGTGTTTTTGACAAAAAGAAAGATAATGGTGTAATTTCTTGGGTAATTTTGTTCGCCGTATTAGAAAAAAAACTATATTTGCATTGTGAAATTTGACATATTGTCATAACCTAAACTTATATATAAAACAATATTATGGAAGTAGAAAGAATTATGCAGCAACTGGAGCGCAAGCATCCAGGGGAATCAGAATTTTTACAAGCTGTTCGTGAAGTGCTCATTTCAGTAAAGGACGTCTATAATAAGCATCCAGAATTTGAGAAAGCAAAGATTATTGAGCGCATGGTAGAGCCGGAGCGTATCATTACGTTTCGCGTACCTTGGATAGATGATAAGGGCGAGGTTCAGGTGAATCTTGGTTATCGGGTGCAGTTTAATAGCGCTATTGGCCCATATAAGGGTGGTCTGCGTTTCCATGCATCTGTGAACCTTAGTATCTTGAAGTTCCTTGGTTTTGAGCAAACATTCAAGAATGCGCTCACCACACTTCCTATGGGTGGTGGCAAAGGTGGTTCCGATTTCTCTCCACGTGGCAAGAGTGATGCCGAGATTATGCGTTTCTGCCAGAGCTTCATGACAGAACTATATAAATATGTTGGTCCAGATGAGGATGTTCCTGCTGGCGATATTGGTGTAGGCGGCAGAGAGATTGGATATCTTTATGGTCAGTACAAGCGCATAACAAGCATGTTCAAAGGAGCTACGCTCACAGGAAAGGGTATGGAATATGGTGGTAGTATTCTCCGCCCAGAGGCAACGGGTTATGGTGCTCTCTATTTTGTTCATCACATGCTTAACACCCGTGGAATAGATCTTAAGGGAAAGACTGTCGTTGTCAGTGGTTTCGGTAATGTTGCATGGGGTGCAGTAAAGAAAGCAACTCAACTTGGTGCTAAGGTTATCACTATCAGCGGTCCTGATGGATATATATATGACCCAGAAGGTATTAGTGGCGAAAAGAATGAGTATATGCTTGAACTGCGTGCAAGCGGTAATGATGTGTGTGCTCCTTATGCTGAGGAATTCCCAGAGGCAACATTCTATCCAGGAAAGAAACCTTGGGAGCAGAAAGCTGATATTTATCTCACCTGTGCTACTCAGAATGAGCTTGATGGCGACGATGCTGATATGATTCTTGCACACCATCCTGATTGTGTTGCCGAAGTAAGCAATATGGGATGTACTGCAGAGGCTGTTGAGAAATTTGTTGCAGCTAAGCAACTATTTGCACCAGGTAAAGCTGTCAATGCTGGTGGTGTTGCAACCTCTGGTCTTGAAATGAGTCAGAATATCATGCGCTTGCATTGGAGTGCTGAGGAAGTTGACCAGAAACTCCATTTCATCATGCAGAGCATTCACGAACAATGTGTTCAGTATGGCAAGCAGCCTGATGGTTATATTGACTATGTCAAAGGTGCCAACATTGCAGGCTTCATGAAGGTTGCAAAGGCTATGTTACAGCAAGGAATAGTATAAAATCAGTAAAAATGTAACGTATTCGAAAGAAACTGAACCATATTGAGAAATTTAGCACGCCGAAAAGCTGTACCTTTGCACCCACAATCTTAAAAAAAAGAAAATAATGAAACTAAAATTTCTATTGTTGGGTGCTGCCTTCAGCTTTTCGGCTGCTTTGGCTCAGAACCCTTTTATTCAAACTCGTTACACAGCCGATCCGGCTCCTCTTGTTGTTGGTGATACTTTGTATCTGTATGCCGATGTTGATGAACCTGGTGCCGATTTCTTCTGGATGTACCAATGGCGTGTATATTCAACTACCGATATGGTAAACTGGCAGGATCATGGTCAGGCTATGGGTTTCGACACTTTTACGTGGGCAGACGATCGTGCGTGGGCAACTCAGGCTTGTCAGCGTAACGGAAAATACTATTGGTATGTATGTGCCCATAGTAAACTGTCTAATGGTATGGCCATCGGTGTTGCTGTTGCTGATTCACCTACGGGGCCTTTCCGTGATGCCTTGGGCAAACCTCTTTATGATGACGGGCAGTGGGACAACATCGACCCAACTGTTCTTATTGATGGTAAAAAAGCATACCTTTCTTGGGGAAACCCTCGCCTTCATGAGGCAGAACTTAATGACGACATGATTTCTTTCAAGGGCGATGTTAAGATTGGTAAGCCAGGTGAGGTTGAAGGCTACACCGAAGGTCCTTGGCTTTCAAAGCGTGGAAAGAACTACTATCTGCTTTATGCAGCAGGTGGTGTGCCAGAGCACATTGGCTATTCTATGAGCAAGAAGCCTCAGGGACCATGGAAGCAGATGGGCACTATCATGCCACAACTAAATTCAACTAACTCTTTCACAAACCATTGTGGTGTTGTTGATTACAAGGGACATAGCTATTTCTTCTATCACACAGGAAACCTTCCTGGTGGCGGTGGATTCGACCGTAGCTGTGCTGTTGAGGAGTTTAAATATAATAAGGACGGTAGCTTCCCAACAATCATGCCTACACGCGAAGGTGTCAAGGCACTTAACTCTTTCAATCCTTTCCGTGTTGTAGAGGCAGAGATAATGGCAGATAGCAAGGGTATTTCTACCGACCAGAATAGTCGTTGCATCTATGTTAGCAACATTAATAATGGCGATTGGATGAAACTTGCCAATGTTGACTTCTCTCAGCAGCAGGCTAAAGTTGTTGAAATGCAGCTTGCCAGCAGTACTCATGGTGGTAACGTTGAACTTCGTCTTGATAGCATCGCTGGTGAAAAGATTGCCGAAGTTGCTATTGGCAACACAGGTGGTCGTGAGAACTTCCAAAAGGCAACATCTGCCATCACTAAAACAGTAAATGGTGTTCACGATTTGTTCTTCGTTTTCCGTGGACAGAAAGGTCGCGAACTATTCACTATCGACAAATGGGAAATAAAATAATCCCACTTTATCTAAATCTATCTCTATCTGAAGAGCGAGCCTTAATGGTTCGCTCTTTTTTCTTCAAGTTTTGTATTATTGCGCTTAAACTCGTGGAACGATGTTTTCTTTTTGTAGTTTTTCAAATTGTCTTTTAGCGCTTTGCGTAAACCGTTAATATCGTCAATAAGCCACTTTCCACGCTCGTAAACAAGGGCTATGTTGACATTGGTGTCACTTCCACAATTGTGAATACATATTGTGGCTGTTGCACTTGGGTTTTCACATCTTTGTTCTGTGCATTAACAGTCTGTAATGCCCAAAACAGGGTTAATAAAAATAAAGTTAGCTTTTTCATAAGTTTATTCTTTCGTCTTTTTCTTTCGAGATGGTTTCGAGATTCGTTCGAGATTCCTCCTATATGAGTCCTAATTGTCTCCTAATCACAGTGCAAAGATACAAAGAAAAACAGTAGGTTGTTCAAAGTGACCCGAATATTGAAATGCAACATTTTGCAAAACGCTGATTTATAGCACGTTAGCATTTTTAAAGCCGTTAGCAAGTTGAGATTGCAAATAAACAATGCAAAGATACGAAGAAAAACAGTAGGTTGTTCAAAATTAGATTATTTCGAAATGCAAAACTCTCTCATCGCCTATCTACAAAGGGATTTCGAGAAAAACAAGGTTCTAT
>OCVV011156092.1_pt1 | contig 41692 bp, 41 predicted proteins | sample 1539721 | NCBI WGS metagenome assembly OCVV01 (sample SAMN02144230, study PRJEB22623) | gut metagenome | biome: sheep rumen | host: Ovis aries | place: New Zealand | reverse complement strand
TAGATAGAGTTTCTACTATAGTAAAAGTTAATAATAACAATAATAAAATAGGGGGAAATATATCTATTAAATTAGATAATAAAGAAATAGGAAGTGTAAATATATATAAAAAGAAGATAAATAAAAAGAAAGATAAAACTTTCTTAGAAAAAATATATAATAAGTTTAAGAATTAGATAATCTAAAGAAGTTAATTGATGGCCTACAAAATAGTCTAATATTACTACTATTTGTTGTACCTAAACCACTTGATATATATAATTTATAATTATTTATTTGATAGAAATCTTGGTCATATTTTTTAGCTCCATCTACTTTGAAAATAGAATATTTTAAGAATGGTATTCTTATATTACCATTGTTTGAATGACCAGCTAAAAATAAGTCTGTAGGATATGTACCTATTATATCATCAACTGTATCTGGTTCATGTAAAATAGTAATTGTATATATATTAGAATTGTATACTTCTTGTTTAAAATAACTATAAGCATTTTCTATATTTTGATTTTTTTTAGTAGAAGAAAGGCCAACTAAGAGAATAGGATTATTATCATTGTTGTAAATTAATTCATAACTATTATTAAGTATTGTAAATCCAGCTTGATTTAAAATAGTTTTAAATTCATCATTATCTTCATCTCCCATAATAGCATATTTACCAAGACTAGCTTTAATTTTTTGAAATTCTTTTATAATTTTTTCTCGATTATTAGATGACAATTTATAATTATTATCTATTAAGTCTCCAGTAAAAACTACTATATCAGGATTTCTTACATTAACTTTATTTACAATATCAGATAAGTTATTTATAAACATTGTAGTACCATAATGTAGGTCACTTAGTTGAATAATTTTAGTACCATTAAATGAAGCAGGTATTTTATTATCAGTAATACGATATTCTCGAACTTTTACTTTTACTGATGAAATATATGTAGTATAAGAAAAAAAAGATATTCCAATAATTAAAATTATTATTAACCATTTAATTGTTTTCTTAACTATCTTTTTAGTTGCTTCTTTTTTTTCTTCCTTTATTATTTTTTCTTGTTTTTCATTATTTAGTTCTTCTCTTGTCACTATTATCACCTAATTATATTTTAGCATGCTTTTTATTTTCTTTTCTAAAATATTTTAGTTTTATGATATTATATAGATGGTGATGTAAATGAAATATGATGTAATAATTGTTGGAGCAGGACCAGCTGGATTATTTACTGCTTATGAATTAATTCAAAAAAACAGTAAGCTAAAAATAGCTTTAATAGATAAGGGTAGTAATGTTAAAAATAGAGTTTGTCCTATGAATAAGTATGGAGTTTCTTGTAAAAATTGCAATCCTTGTGCTATATTATCAGGTTATGGTGGAGCAGGTACTTTTTCTGATGGTAAACTTAATTTTATACCTAGATTAGGTAAAAGTGATTTAACTAAATATATGAGTGAGTCTGATGCTTATAAATTAATTGATGAAACAGAAAAAATATTTAATAAATTTGGCATGGATGCTGAAGTTTATCCAAGTAATATTCAAGAAGCAGAAGAAATAAAAAAGAAAGTAGCAATTGCAGGAGCAAAACTTTTACTTATTAAACAAAAACATTTAGGAAGTGATCATCTACCGGAGTATATTGCTGGAATTTGTAAGTTTTTAGAAGATAAAGGCGTTACTTTAATTGACAAAGCAAATGTTTTAGATATTAAATCTGACAGTAGTGGTAAACATATTGCAACTTATGAAAAGGGAGGTAAGAATACTAAATTAGAGGCAAAGTTTGTTGTAGTTGCTCCAGGTAGGACCGGTGCTAAATGGATTCAAGAACTTGCTGATAGTTACCATATTCCTTATCTTTCTCAAAGCATTGAAATTGGAGTTAGAGTTGAAGTTCGAAAAGATATTATGGAAGACATTACAAATGTTATATATGATCCAACGATATTTATTAAGACTGATACATATGGAGATGAAATTAGAACTTTTTGTACTAACCCTGGAGGATTTGTTGCTAAAGAAAATTATTATGGATATATATGTGTTAATGGACATGCTTTAAAGGATGTTAAGAGTAATAATACTAATTTTGCATTTATTTCTAAGGTAACATTAACTGAGCCTGTTACAAATACTAGATTATATGGTGAGAGTATTGCTAGGATTGCTAATGTTCTAGGAGATGGCAAGCCAATTATTCAGTCATTGAAAGATTTAAGAAATGGAAGAAGGAGTGAATGGCATCGCTTAAATAAAGGCTTTATTGAGCCAACACTTAAAGATTGTGTAGCTGGGGACCTTGCTCTTGTTATGCCACATAGAATCATTACTAATATCTTAGAAGGATTAGAAAAATTGGATAAGATAATTCCAGGAGTTAATAATGATGATACTTTACTTTATGGACCTGAAATTAAATTTTTTAGTAATGAAATAGAAACAGATAATAAATTTAAGTTAAAAGATCAAGATATTTATTTTATTGGCGATGGAGCTGGTAAAGCTGGAAATATTGTAACTGCTGCAGCAACTGGTTTAGTAGCGGCTCGTGATATTTTAGAAAGGATAAAGGTTGAAAATAAAAACATAAATTAAAACACGCAAAATGAGTTCAAATAATTTAAAATTTTTTTGAACTTGAAAAAGTCAATGAAGACTCTAAAATAAACTGTTCTTTGAAAATAATAAATTGTTATTAGGTATTCTGCATAGTTACTTCATAACTTAAAGATGTTAAATAAGAAATCATTTCTTCTGGTGTGTTTTTCGCTTTTTGCTGAGATTTAAAATCTTGTCAAATCTTTCATAATCAAAAACTTCGCCAGTATTTAAAATGTGATAAATGCTTGTAAGTAATAATCTAGCTATGGCAATAATAGCTTTCTTATGACCACGTCTTCTTTTTAGAGATTCATATCTGACTTTAATATAAGGACAAGATTTATCTTTAATGGCACATAAAGCACATTGAACAAGTAATGGTTTGATATAAACACCAGCTTTTGTAATTTTAACAGATTTCTTTTTCTTGGCAGATTCATTACATCTAGGTGATAAACCGGCCCAAGATATAAGATGTTTATCAGCAATAGCTACACTCATATGTACTCTAAGGATTAACGACACATATAAAAATACGGGATAAAAGATAAATCTCTTTCACCACTCATCTCCACGTGCTCTGTAGTATGCCCAATAACAGTTTATTATATCAAAGAATTAGATTTATTTTAATTACAATGTGTGCCATTCGGAGGACCGAAGGGACGATGGAAAGGAATGTTAGTTAAAAATGAAAAATAAAAAGATATTTATAATAATTGGAATTGTTTTATTAATATTATTATTTATAATTGCTATGTTAATGCCAGAAAAAACAGAAGAAAATAGAAAAGAAAAGTTGCTTGGAATAGATTATAATATAAAAGGAAATGAAACTAGTTTAGATAAGTATAATACGGAAAATCCAGTAGTTGCGATGGATATAAAAAATTATGGATCCATTGTTATTGAGTTATATCCAGATATTGCTCCCAATACTGTTAATAATTTTATCTCTTTAGTAAAGAGTGGATTTTATGATAATAATTCTTTTCATAGATTAGTACCAGATTTTGTTTTACAAGGTGGAGATCCTAAAGGAGATGGCACTGGTGGACCTGGCTATTCTATTAAAGGAGAGTTTTCAAATAATGGTTTTAAGAATGATTTGAAACATGAAAAAGGAATTATTTCTATGGCTAGGGGTAATGATAAAGATAGTGCTGGAAGCCAGTTCTTTATAATGTTAGGTACAAGTAATTATTTAGATGGAGATTATGCTGCATTTGGTAAAGTAATAGATGGTATGGGCATAATAGATAAAATAGCTAAAAATGAAAAAGTATCAGATTCTGCTACTGGTAAGTTAGTTCATAATCTTACTATTACTAAAGCAGTTATCGATTTAAAAGGAAAAGAATATTCTGAGGTAGAAAAAATATCATAAATGGAGTTGTTTCTTGTAAAAATAAAAAATAAAAGATAAAAGAAAAAGTCTATTAAGACTAATTATGGTATTGAAATATAATTAATTTATAAAGTTGATAATAAATATAAAAGACTTAATTGTCAGCAATCATATGAAGCTGAATTAGAGTCTGTATTTGATAAATAAAATAGAATAAGTAATTTGCTTATTCTATTTTTCAATATATTCTAAACTTATATCTGGTTTAATAGATAGTTTTATTATTTTTTCTGCAGATTTATCTAATCTTCTATATTTTACTCCACAAGTATCAAATATTTTTTTAGAAACAATATTTTCATCTGTTCCATTATATTTGTCAGATAAATATATTACTTCACTGATACCAGCTTGAACTATACCTTTAGCACACTCATTGCAAGGAAATAAATCAACATAGATTCTGGCTCCTTTTAAATCTTTTCTACTTCCTAAATAATTATTAATAGCATTTGCTTCTGCGTGACATACATACATATATTTTGTTTCTGTATCTTTTCCTTCTCTATTCCAAGGAAAAATATCATCATTATAATTATTTGGAGCTCCATTATAACCAATTGATAAAATTCTATTGTCATCACTTACTATACAAGCTCCAACTTGGGTATTAGGATCTTTACTCCTACCTGCAGCAAGTTTAGCAATTCCCATAAAAAAAGCATCCCAAGATAAATAATTTTTTCTTTTATTACCTAAAATTTTATTTTCCATAAACACTCCTTAAACATTTTTTACTTATTTTACAAAAATTATTTGTACTTGACAAGTAGTAAAAAAAAAGTTATATTTTACTCATAAGTGTGATGACAGGTGTGGAATACCTAGAGCAGTATAATATTAAGAGATTCTTCTAGAATAAGTAAGTTGGAACCGCGGATTATATCCGTACTTACATAAATTCTAGAAGTTTTCTTTTTTAGGGAGTGATAATATTAAAATATTTATAGGTTGCTCATCCCATATTGATATAGATAATAAATATATGAGCGATGCCGACTACATTAGCAAAAGTCTTGCTAATAAGGGATATGACCTAATAATAGGTGGAGTAAATGATAAAGGTATGTTTGGAAAGATTATAAATAATTTTAAATCACGTAAAATATATTTATATACTTTAAAACTATATAATGAAGAAGTAGATAAAGATATTAAATGTACATATTTAGATACTACATTTGATAGAACAAAAGAAATTTATAATAATAGTGATAAATTATTATTTTTACCAGGTGGTACTGGGAGTCTTTCTGAAATACTTAGTATGTTAGAAGAAAAAAGAACAATAAGTTCAAATAAAGAAATAATTATATATAATCAAGATGGTTATTATTACGATTTGATTAAATTTATTACTAAACTTATTAAGAATAAATTTAATGATATAAGTATTTTAAATTATATTAAGATATTTAATGATAGAGATGATTTAATAAAATATTTGGAGGTATAATATGGAAAAGATAGATATGGAAAAATTAGTTAATTATTGTAAACAATATGGATTTATTTTTCAAGGCAGTGAAATATATGGAGGACTTTCTAATACTTGGGATTATGGACCGCTTGGAGTTGAATTAAAAAATAATATTAGAAAGTCTTGGTGGGATAGATTTATTAAAAATGATCCTAATAATTATGGACTTGATAGTGCAATTTTGATGAATCCAGAGGTTTGGGTAGCATCAGGTCATGTATCATCATTTACAGACCCTTTGATTGATTGTAAAAAGTGTAAAAGTAGGTTTAGAGCTGATAAGTTAATTGAAGATTTTACTAAAGGACAAGAAACAGGAGATGGCTGGAGTAATGAAAAGCTAGAAGAATTTATCAAAGATAATAAAATAGCTTGTCCTAAATGTGGAAGCCTAGATTACACTAATATTCGTAAATTTAATTTGCTATTTGAAACTCATCAAGGTGTAACAGATGATGCTAAAAGTACTGTATATTTAAGAGGAGAAACTGCTCAAGGAATATTTGTAAACTTTCAAAATGTACAAAGAACAATGCGAGCAAAATTACCTTTTGGTATAGGACAAACTGGTAAGAGTTTTAGAAATGAAATAACTCCAGGTAATTTTACTTTTAGAACTCGTGAATTCGAACAAATGGAATTAGAATTTTTCTGTAAACCAGATTCTGATTTAGAATGGTTTAAATATTGGAAAAATAATTGTATGAATTTCTTATTTGATTTAGGGATTTCAAAAGATAATTTGCGTTTTAGAGATCATGCTAAAGAAGAATTATCATTCTATAGTAAAGCAACAACTGATATTGAATATAAATTTCCATTTGGTTGGGGAGAATTATGGGGAATAGCTGATAGAACAGACTATGACTTGGGAGTTCATATGAAACATTCTGGAGTTGATTTAAGATATTTAGATCCTGATACTAATGAAAAATATTTGCCATTTGTTATTGAACCTAGTGTTGGTCTTGATAGACTTGTTTTAACAGTATTAAGTGATGCTTATAAAATAGAAGAATTAGAAAATGATACAAGAGAAGTTTTAAAAATATCTCCAGCTCTTGCTCCATATAAAGTTAGTGTTTTGCCACTTGCTAAAAAATATCATAGCGAAAAAGCTCATGAAGTATATAATATGCTTTCAAAAGCCTTTATGACTAGCTATGATGAAACTGGTTCTATTGGTAAAAGATATAGAAGAAATGATGCTTGTGGTACACCATGGTGCCTTACAGTAGATGATGAAACTATAAAAAATAATACTGTTACTTTAAGAGACAGAGATACTATGGAACAAATTAGCCTAAACTTAGATGAAGTAGTTAGCTACATTGAAAAGAGAATTAAATTATAATGCCAATAATTGGAATACCTTTAAGATATAGCAAACTAGAAGATGGTAGACCAATACTATATCTTTCTGAAAAACTTAGACGTACTATTCAAAGAGCAGGGGGCTTTATTTTACCAATAGTACAGACGGGTTACTATGATTATGTAAATACAAAATATAATGAGTTTGGAAAATTGTCTTTAAAAGAAAAAAAAGAAATTGATAAATATTTAGATATGGTAGATGGTGTAATATTTCCAGGAGGTTTTAAAATTACACCTTTTGATAAATATTTATTAGACAGATGTATTGAACGTAATATAAAAACTTTAGGAATATGTTTAGGAATGCAATTAATGAGTTGTGTTGGAGAAGATTTTAAAGTATATAAAAATGACCCTAATATTAATCATTATCAGGAAGATGATAATATTCTTACACATGATGTAATAATTTCTAAAGATTCTAAATTATATAAAATATTAGGTACTGATAAAATAAAAGTAAATAGTTTTCATAGATATCATGTTAAAATAAATAATAACTATAAAGTAGTTGGTATGTCGGAAGATGGTTTAATTGAGGCAATAGAGTTAAAAGATAAGACTTTTAATGTTGGAGTGCAGTGGCATCCTGAAATTAGTTATGATTTTGATGATAACTCCAAGAAACTTATTGATTATTTTATAAAAATATGTGAAAAAAACTGTTGACAAACTAAGTACTTTTGCATAAAATATTACTAGTCGAGAAAAAAGGAAAGAGATTTATATCCACCTGATCAACGAGTAGTGATGGGTTAATGCCTAGAATTAGATAAAGTTTTCTTTATTATGATTTTAAGTGGATATAGATTTTCTATATCTGCTTTTCTTATTTATGGAGGTGTTAGGTATCGCAAAGAATAATGATAACATGTTGATTAATGATCAAATAAAAGCTCATGAAGTGTTAGTTATTGGTCCAAATGGCGAACAGGTTGGTGTAAAAACTATAGAGGATGCAAGAACACTTGCAAGTTATGCTTCTCTAGATTTAGTTCTTATTAGTCCAAAGTCTAATCCACCGGTTTGTAAAGTAATGGATTATAATAAGTTTCGTTATGAAAAGCAAAAAAAAGCTAAAGAAGCTTTAAAAAAGCAAAAAGCTAATATGTCAGAGTTAAAAGAATATCGTTTATCACCAGTTATTGATATTGGAGATTTTGAAACCAAACTTAGAAATGCAACAAAATATTTAGAAAAAGGAGATAGAATTAAACTTACAGTTAGATTTAAAGGTCGCCAAATGGCTCATACTGAATTGGGTAAGGAAGTTCTTGAACGTTTTGCTAGTAGAGTTGCTGAGATTGCAGATATAGAACAAAAACCTAAGTTAGATGGTAGAATGATGACAATGTTGTTAGTACCAAAAAAAGACAAATAATTAATAGGAGGAATAAATATGCCAAAGATTAAAACACATAAGGGATCAGCTAAAGTATTTAATAAACGTAAAAACGATATAAAAATTGGAAAACCAGGAAGTAGACATAATACTGGAAGTAAGAGTGCCGATTTTAATAGAAGTTGTAGAAAGGGATCTGGTCTTAGTAAAGCCGATCAAAATAGATTAAAAAATATTATTTAATCATATTGTAATTAGTTAGGAGGAATAGATATGGCAAGAGTAAAAAATGGAGCTGTTACTAAGGCTCGTCATAAAAAAGTATTAAAACAAGCTAAAGGATACTTTGGAAGTAAACATAGATTATATAAAACAGCAAAAGAACAATTAATGACTTCTGGTCAATATGCTTTTAGAGATAGAAAACAAAGAAAAAGAGATTTTAGAAAACTTTGGATTACAAGAATCAACGCTGCTTGTAGACAAAATGATATTTCTTATTCAAGATTTATTGAAGGTTTAACAAAAGCTGGTGTTGGAGTTAATCGTAAGATGTTATCAGAGATTGCTATTAATGATCCAAAAGCATTTAGTGAGTTAGTTGAAGTTAGTAAAAAAGGAAGAGAAGGAAAGATGACTCCTGCTACTGCTAATAGTGACGTTGAAGTAGTTGTAAGTGATACTAAAGCAAAAAAGACTGCTAATAAGGAAAACAGTGAAACAAAAGAGCAAGCTAAGAAAGAAACTACAAAGAAATCAACTGCTAAAAAGGAAAAAATTGATTATTCTAAAATGACAGTTGCAGAGTTAAAGGAAGTAGCAGCTAAAAAGAAAATTAGTGTTACTGGAATGAAAAAAGCTGAAATAATTGAAGCTTTACAAAAATAAACATATTAGTGAATTTGTTTATCTAGTGCCTGATGGTGATAAATTTTAGAAACTAATAGAAGAAAAACAAAGGAGAATTATATATGAGTATTGTATCAATGAATTATTTATTAGAAGCTGGTGTTCAATTTGGACATCAAAAAAGAAGATGGAATCCAAAAATGAGAGAATACATCTTCACAACAAGAGATGACATTTATATTATAGATTTGCAAAAAACTGTAAAGAAACTAGAAGAAGCTTATGAAGCAATGAAAGAAATAGTAGAAAATGGTGGAAAAGTTTTATTCGTTGGAACTAAGAAACAAGCTCAAGAGGCTGCTGAAGAATCTGCTACAAGAACTGGAATGTATTTTGTTAATGAAAGATGGTTAGGTGGTACTTTAACTAATTTCAAGACTATTCGTTCAAGAATTAGAAGAATGGAAGAAATTGAGGCAATGGAAACTGATGGAACATTTGACGCATTACCTAAAAAAGAAGTTATCAAAATAAAAAAAGAATATGATAAGTTAAATAAGAATCTTAGAGGAATTCGTGAGATGAAGAAGATGCCACAAGCTATGGTAATTGTTGATCCACGTAAAGAAGAAATTGCTATTAAAGAAGCAAGAATTTTAGGAATACCTGTATTTGGAATTGTTGATACTAATTGTGATCCAGATATGGTTGATTATGTTATTCCTGGTAATGATGATGCTGTTCGTTCAGTAAAATTACTAATAGGAGTTTTAACAAATGCAATTGCTGAAGTTAATGGAAACGAAGTAATTGATTTTGTAACTGAAGAAGATAAAACAAAATCTGATAAGAAACCACAAAAGAAAGAATCTACTAAAAATTCAAATATTGAAGAACAAGTACAAAAGCATGGCAAGAAACCAGAAGAAAAAAAAGAAATAAAAGATGAAAAAGTAGAAGAAAAAGTTGAAGATAAAGAATATGAAGATTTATCTAATCTTACACTTGCTGAATTAAAAGAAAAAGCAAAATCTGCTGGAATTAAAGGTTATTCTTCTATGAAGAAACAAGATTTAGTTAATGAATTAACTAAATAAGAATTAATTTTAAGGGGTATTGCTTAATACCTCTTTTTGTATAATATATAATTGTATTGGAGGATATTTTATGTATACAGTAAAAGATGTAAAAGAACTAAGAGAAAAAACTGGTGCTGGAATGATGGATTGTAAGAAAGCACTTGAAGCTTGTGAAGGAAATATGGATAAAGCTGTTGATTGGTTAAGAGAAAAAGGAATTGCTAAGGCACAAAAGAAAGCAAGTCGTATTGCAGCTGAGGGATTAACTATTGGTTATTCTAAAGACAATGAAGCAATTTTATTTGAAATTAACTGTGAAACAGACTTTGTGACTAGTAGTGATAAATTTAAAAATCTAGCTCTAGAAATTAGGGATTCTTTAATTGAAAGTCATGCAAATACTACTGAAGAAGCTCTAGAAGTAAAAATGAAAAGTGGTAAGACACTTTCACAACTTATAATTGATGCTACTGCAACTATTGGAGAAAAAATTTCTTTTAGACGTTTTTCTAGAATTACTAAGAAAGATGATGAGGTATTTGGAATATATTCACATATGAATGGATCAATTACTGCAGTTGTTACATTAAAAGGTGCTAATGAAGAAGTAGCACGTGATGTTGCAATGCAAGTTGCTGCAATGAATCCAGTTGCCGTAACCCGTGAAGAAGTACCAACAGAAATGGTAGAACATGAACGTGAAGTAGTTCGCGAACAAGTTAAAAACGAAGCTAATGGTAAGCCTGAAAATATCATTGAAAAAATGGTTGACGGTAAAATAAATAAATTTTATAAAGAAGTTGTTTTAAATGAACAAGAATTTATTAAGGAAAATAAAACTTCAGTTTGTAAATATGTTGAAGATAACGGATGTGAAGTAGTTTCATTTGTTCGTTTAGCAGTTGGTGAAGGAATTGAAAAGAAACAAGAAAACTTTGCAGAAGAAGTTATGAGCCAAATAAACGGTGCAGCTAAGTAATAATTAGTTTATAAAAGTACTTTCATTTATTGAGAGTACTTTTTCTTAGAATTTATCTTGGAGGTAGTTATGTTTTTAGAAAAAGAAGAAAATAATGAAGATGGTCATGTAATATATATAGATAAATTAGATCTTCCTGCTACTACACCTAAAGAAGATAAAACAAATATAAAAAAATTATATCATTAACTAATATTTTCAAAAAATGATATAACATGACATTATCATAACATGATTTTATATATACAAAAAAATACTTGAAATTTTGGTAAAATTTGGTATAATATGCGGGTAATAAGGGGATGGTATGATGCCTAAGAAAAATTTTAGTAATTCAGTTGATAAACTTAATCAACAAATTGAATACTTAAAAAAGAAAGAAAAATATCACTATAATGATAATGATACTAGAGAAGAATTACCTGTACATGATAGAAAAAAAATAAATAAAACAATAAACAATACAAGTAAACTAAGAGAAAACATTATAGTAGATAGTAAAAAATATAAAAAAGAAAGTAAGCAAATTCGTGATAATATAGTAACTATTCCAGAAAAAAAAGTAAAGAAAAAAAATAACAATGCTAAAGAAATAATAACTAAAGAAGAAGGTTTATCTTCTGAAGAAACTATAAAATTTAGAAAACTTGAAAACGAAATGCATAGTTTATATGATAAAGTAAATGATGTTGTTGATGATATTGAATATACTAAAACAATTGAATTGAATTCTAATGTATTAAATAACAATATTGAAAAATCTATTTCTAAAATAAATAAAACTATAGATGAAGTTAGTATAAATAGATTAGATGAAATCAAGCAAGTTTTAGCATTTATATTTTGTATTTTACTTATTCTGTTTGTTCTATTTATTCTCTTTGTGACCAATTTTTAAAATTAGATACTAATTTTAGTATCTTTTTTTTATTAAGTATTTATGATATTATATACATAAGATAAGAGTTATAATGTAGTGTGATAATTGTGCCTAGGAAGAAATTAATTTTTATTATATTATTTATTATTAATTTTAGGTTGCAGTGGTTGGGCTAATTATAATAATTATATTGCAAATAAAAAATATTATTCTATAACTAAAAAACAATATAATGATTTTTTTGTTAATAATAAACCAAAGGAAAATATTAAGTTAACAGAAATTAATAAATTAAAAGAAAGAGTAAATAAAATAAAATGGTATGATAAAGAAAAGAAAGATTTGTCAAAAAAAGTTAGACAAATTAAATAAATATTATTTATTAAAAGGAAAAATTAATAATGTTTATTTTAATGGTGTATTAGTTTCTGATACATCTATTAATAAAATAACAGGTGAACAAGTAATAACCGATTCTTAGTCACAAGCTAATGGTCAAACAAAGTGGTATATTGCAAAAAACAAATTAGAAAATATTTACAATGCAGTAGGTAAAAAAAGCTGTCGTTATTAGATGAATGTAGGTGAGAAAATGAAAAAAGTAATAAAAAGTTGTCCTAATTGTGATAAATTAATCGAATTTAGTTCCGATGATAAAAAAGTTAAATGCAAGAATTGTAAATCAACATATATAATACAAAGAGGAAAAGATGACAATATAAATTTAGTATTAGACATACCAAAAAGTGTCTTTATTATTCCAATATCTATTTTAATGTGTATAATTTTACTTATAGTAGTATTTTCTACTAAATCAATTAATGCTGCTAGAAAAAATAATAAGAAAATATATACTAATTTACAATCAATTAGTGAGATAAGTAAAAGTGAAGAAGAAAAATTAACAGTAGAGAGTTTATCAATTATTAATCAATGGAATAGAGTTGATTCTAATACAATATTGATTAATCAGAAACATTTAGGATTTTATCTATTAAAAATTAATTCTATATCAAATTTGATTGATGTTTATAAATTATCATATCAAATAGATGGCAATAAATATATTGTATATACTGGAGTAGAATATAATGGCGTTGAAAAGAAAGACAAATTAAAGACAAGAACTAATCAAATACATGGTTTATCATTAAAAGAGGGTTCTAAAGTGATATGGGGTTATGATTCATTAGAAGATTTTTATAATGATATAAATAATCCAGTAAATGCTAAAATAGAAGCAACTAAAGGGCTTTATGTAAAATAAAAAGTATTTGGAAAAAATTTAAATTAAATTTATAACTTAGGTAAAAAAATTATTGTTGTATGATCATTCAATGAGTAGCTAATAAGTGTAAATCATTAATTGGATTTGCACTTATTCTTTACTTATTTTGAATGTTAATTACGAAAAAAATAAAAAAAATAAAATAACATTATATAAATGCATTAATATGGAAGATGGGTTTAGCTATGGTAATATCTACGTTACTACAGCTTTATATAATGTTGTAGATAGAATTTTTTTTTACAATATTAATAAATTTGGTAAATTGCAAATGAAGAATTAAATTTAGCTTTTCCTATACAAATTTTAATTATTTCTATAGGAGTTGGTACTGGAGTAGGATTAAATTCATTTTTATTTAAAACTTAGGAGAAAAGAATAGTGAAAGAGTAAATAAAATTGCTGATAGAGCAATTTTTTTAAGTATTATTATTTCTATATTTATTTTAAAAAAATTATATCAAGAAAAAGTATCAATAATAAAAAACAGGCTTTCTAATTATTTTAATAATTTGTTTTAACATAAGATATACTGAAAGAGAGGGATTATGGTAAAGATAAGATGCATAAATCCTAAATCTATCAGTATTTTTAATTATAAAATAAAAATATATGATAAATTTGGTAATTTAATTGAATGTGGTTATACTAAGAATAATACTTATATTTTTAATAATAAAAGGTGTAGTTTATATAGATTAGAGGTATTTAGTAGATATTTATATCCATATATTGTTAAGCTATATTTTATACCTACTTCTAACATTTACATTTATTTTAATAATAATTCTTCTACTTTCTATTTAACAGATAAAAATTATATTGGTTTACCAATAGAGAGAGGAGAATTAAGATTATGGCAAGTCCCTACAATATAACTATTACATCTGGTACTGGAGAAGAAGGTATTTTAAATGGAAGTTACAAGGTAAGTGCTGATGTTACAGGATATGAAAATTCATCTATTGAGCCAACTAGTGTAAGTGTTGTTGCTGGAACGAATTCTTATAGTTTTACTATTGCTGCTAGTGGTAGTTTAACTTTACATGTAACAGAGGATGGTACAAGTAGTGGAACTCCAGTTGTTGGAGCTACTTTTTCAAGGACTGATTCTAAAGGTACAAAATATGGTGATTCTGTAACAACAGATTCAAGTGGTAAGGCTGTACTTGCAAATGTTCCATATGCGGAAGCTGATGCCCCAATAATTTATTATGTTCAAACAGGATCTGATGGAAATCATGAATTTAGTACTACTGTTGCATCAACTACGATGACTGGGCCTACTAGTACAATTGAAATTCAAAATAGTGCGGCAGCTACTAGAACAATTAATTTAACTGATGCTAACTATGCTAATTTACCCATAGAATCTGGAACATTAACATTAACAAGTAATTAGGAGATATATCTCCTTTTTTTATTTAATTTATACTTGAAACTCCTACTAATTTAGTAGTAAAATACTATTGGTGGTGTAAATATGAAAATATCTACCAAAGGCAGATATGCATTAACTATAATGTTAGATATTGCAAAAAAATATAATACAGATGAATTTGTATCAATCAATAATATAGCTGAAAAAGAAAATATTTCACAGAAATATTTAGAAAGAATAGTTGCTATTCTTAAGAAAAAAGGACTTGTTAAAAGTAGTACTGGAGTTAGTGGTGGTTATAAATTAACTAAAGCTCCAAAAAATTATACGATAGGTGAAATAATAAGAGCAGCAGAAGAAAACTTAAATGTAGTTGATTGTATTGAGAAAGGTAAGTGTCCTAAAAAAAGCTCTTGCAAAACTTATGGCTTATGGGAAGGTCTCAATAAAGAATTAAATGATTATTTAGATAATAAAACATTAGAAGATTATATGTAGGAGGATGTATGGAGAAGTTATTAGAAATAAAAGATTTATCTACTATGGCAGAAGATGATCATAATAAAAAAATATTAAAAGATTTAGATTTAGAAATAAATAGGGGAGAAATTCATGTTATTATGGGTCCTAATGGTAGTGGTAAGTCAACTCTTGCCAATACTATATTTCATAGTCCAAAGTATTTAATAACAAGTGGTAGTATTAAATTAGATGGAGTAGAATTAACTGATAAAAAGACTGATGAGATAGCCAGACTTGGTGTATTTATGTCTTTTCAGACACCTGAAGCTATTCCTGGAATTAATTTGGCTCAATTTTTGAAGTCAGCAAGAACTAGTATAACTGGAAAGAAGCCTAATATTTTTTCTTTTCAAAAAGAAGTAGATTCTTATATGGATGAATTAAATATGAAAAGTGAGTATGCATCTCGTGAATTTAATGTGGGCTTTTCTGGTGGAGAGAAAAAGAAAAACGAAATTTTACAGTTACTTGTATTAAATCCTCGCCTTGCGATACTTGATGAGACTGATTCAGGACTTGATGTTGATGCTATTAGGACGGTGTCACGTGGAATTAATTTATATAAAAATGAAAATAATGCTGTTTTAATTATTACTCATTCTACCAAAATACTTGAAAGTCTTCATGTAGATAAAGTTCATATTTTAGTAGATGGTCATATTGTAAAGACTGGAAATGCAGATCTTGCTTATGATATAGAAAAGAATGGTTATAGTAAATATATAAAGTAGGTGTTTTATGAAAACAGATGTAGAAAAATATGAAGACATAAAAACAAGGAATATCTATGAAGAAAAGAGTAATAATTTATCCCTAAAAAAAGAATATGGTTTAAGTGAAAAGTTGATTCGTGATTTGTCTTATGAAAAGGGGGAACCTCGTTGGGTATTAGATATAAGACTAAAAGCTTTAAAACTATTTTATGAATTAAAAGATCCTGATTGGGGACCAGATATAAGTTATTTGGACATTAATAATATCGCAACATATGTTAAACCAATTGATCATGAGAAAAGAAAATGGGAAGATGTACCAGAAGATGTGCGAGATATTTTTGATAAATTAGGTATTCCAGAATCTGAAAAGGCATCTCTTGCAGGAAGTGGAGCTCAGTTTGATTCAGAAATTGTTTACCATAATTTAGAGAAAGATTTAAAAAAACAGGGTGTTATTTATACTAGCTTTGATGAAGGAATTAAAAAGTATCCAGATCTTGTAAAAGAATATTTTACTAAGGCTGTACCAATTACAGATCACAAGTATATTGCTCTTCATTATGCTTTATTTTCTGGGGGCTCATTTGTTTATATTCCTAAAAATACTAAGTTAGATAGACCACTTCAAAGTTATTTCCGTCTTAATGAAAAAGGAGCAGGACAGTTTGAACATACTTTAATTATTGTTGACGAAGGAGCTGATTTGCAATTTATTGAAGGTTGTTCAGCACCAGGATATAATGAGTTAAATTTACATGCAGGTTGTGTTGAATTATTTGTTAAGAAGAATGCTAAACTCCGCTTTTCAACAATAGAAAATTGGTCAAAGAATATGCTTAACTTAAATACTAAAAAATGTTTTGTTGAAGAAAATGGAAAGATTGAGTGGATTATGGGATCATTTGGTTCTAAAGTGTCTATGTTATATCCACTAAGTGTTTTAAATGGACGTGGAGCAACTGTTGAATTTACAAATATTTCCTTTGCAGGAGCTGGACAAAATTTGGATACAGGTTTAAAAATTATTCATAATGCACCTGATACAAATACTATAGTAAATGCAAAATCAATTTCAAAAGATGGGGGAATTTGTACATTTAGAAGTAATGTAGTAGTAACTAAAAAAGCTAAAGATTCTAAAGCTTCTTTATCATGTGAATCATTGATGCTCGATAGTATCTCAAGAAGTGATACTATTCCATCTTCAACAATAAATACAAAAGATGTAGAATATGCCCATGAGGCATCAATTGGCAAAATAAGTGATGAAGCAATATACTATTTAATGACAAGAGGATTAAGTGAAGATGAGGCTAAATCTTTAATAGTTAGAGGATTTGCTGAACCAATTGCTAAGGCTTTCCCAGTAGAATATGCTGTTGAAATGAATAGATTAATTGAATTAGAACTTGAAGGAACAATAGGTTAGGAGGAGAATATGAAATATACATTAAATAAATTAAAAACAAAGACTACTAATAATTTTAAAGTAAATGATATTACTCTTGACTTAGAAATCCCTAAATTTGATAATTTTAAAGATTACGCCATAACTAATAACTCTAATATTAAAATAGATATTTCTTTAAGAAAAGAGAACATTACTTCAAGTATTGGTCTAACTTTAGATAAATATAAAGAAGTAAATTTAACAATACCAAAAAATAATAAAATAGAAGCTCCTATTATATTTGAATATAATTTTAATGAAAATGATAATTTAGTAGATAATTTTAATATTACTTATGAAGAAGATTCTTCTGCAGATATTATAATTATTTATAAATCTACAAGTAAAAGTAGTAATTTTCATTTTTATAAAGAAAATTTAATTAATAAAGCTAATTCTTTTGGTACTATTACTTTAATTAATTTATTAAATGATAATAGTTATAATTTTTATTCTATTGAAAATGAGACTTTAAAAAATTCTAATATTACTCATAATATTATTGATTTAGGTGGAAAGATTAGACTTAGTAATATGATATCTAATTTAGTAGAAGAGAAGTCTAAAAATACTCTTAATAATATTTATTTAGGAGTTAAAGATAATATTATTGATAATAATTATTATTTAACTAATAAGTGTCCTAATACTACCAGTATTATAAGAGCAGAGGGATCACTAGACGATAATTCTCATAAGACTTTTCGGGGTATTATTGATTTTATTAAGGGATCTCGCGGATCAGTGGGTGATGAGAAAGAAAACTGTATATTACTATCAGACAATGTTGTATCAAGATCTCTTCCTGAACTATTATGTGGAGAAGAAGATGTTATTGGTGCTCATGGTGTGTCTACTGGTAAAGTATCACAATCTAAATTATTTTATTTAATGAGTAGAGGATTTGATGAAGTAGCTGCTAAAAAATTAATTATTTTTGCTAATTTTTCAAGTATAATTAATAAGATACCTTCAGATGATATTCAAGATGAAGTAAAAAAATTTATTGATAAAAAAATAATTTAAGTGGGGTTATATATGAAATACAAGAATTTTTGGGATATATATATGGAGTATTTACCAGATTATATATTTACTGATAATATTACTGATTTAATAAATTTTATTAAAGAAAAAGATTATTATGTTGCTGATATAGAAGTAAAAGATAGTTATAGCTTAAATGATGATGCAACATCAAATCTAGATATGATATTTCTTGAAGATAATTTGAGTGTTAAATATACAGATGAAACTCATCCTATCATAATCTATCCATATAGTACTTTTCCAGTAGTAGTATTTCCAGATTTTTTTAATAAATATAAAGATTTATTATTAAAAATAAAGACAAAACAAGATATTGAAAAAATACAAGGTAAAAAAAATGCTAGAAGAAAAGTTGAATCTACAATTATAATAAATGAAAAATTTAACAATTTAGTTGATATTATTGATTATATAGATGATGATTGTAATTGCTTGATAAGAATTGAAAATATTAAATTAGATGACGTTATATTAAAAAAATTAAGATCTAAAAAAAATAATATTGAATATTTTGACGAAAATGATAAAAAGACTATTATTAGTTCTAAATATGCAATATTATATTATACGTATGAGTCTTTAAAAGAGTATAAGAAAATAATTATTGATGAGACAATTACTGCAAGGGATATTAGTAATTTATTGCTTGTTCCTGATGATACTATCATTGAGTGGAAATTCAGTAGGGATAGTATTATCAAATCTGAAGATTATAATTCTATAGAGAAAGCTCTTGATTATTTAGAAAAGAATGGTAAAAAAAATACTGTTAGAATACATGTTCCTAAGAGAGTTTCTTTTTCACAAACAAATTTGTATTTAAAAAGTTATCAAAATCCTAGAGTTATTGTTCATAACGGCGAGTCTGATTATACTCTTTGTTCATATGTTGAAAATGATTTATATTTAAGTTATTTAGTTAATGACATTAAAAACAGTAATTTGACTCCATACGAAAAGTATATGCAAGTATACAATTTAGTTAAAAATTTTAAACCATATAGAGATAATCCAGATGATTTAGATGCTCCTCGTAGTTTAAAATATATTGTTGATAATAAATATATAGTATGTGCAGGCTTTGCTAATCTTTTAATAGCTTTATTAGAAAAGGTTGGAATAAATGCTTATTATTATTCTGTTGAAATAAAGAAAACTGGTCAGGAAAAAGATTATTCTAGACACGCTAGAGTAATTGTAAATTTGACAGATAAAAAATATGGAATAGATGGTTATTATATTGCTGATCCAACATGGGATAACTCCCTAAAAAATAATTTTTTAACCCATTCAACAATAACTTTTGAAGAGTCAACTAAAGAAAATGAAACTTTTAAAGATAATCTTGAATTAGAATTATTTAATATTAATTCTATTTATGAATATATAGAAAGGGTAAAGAAAATTTTAAGTAAAGATGAAGATAATAGTATTGAATTTAGATACAAAGATTTTGTCCAAAAAATTTTAGATATATTTAAGGAATTAAATCCTAGTTACTATAAATTATTGCAAAATAAACATCAAGATTTGATGAATGATATGAAAAGTTTTAATCCTAAATTTGATGAAAATATTTATAAAGCATTTATTTTTGAGATTGGAAGCCACATATTAACTAAAACAAATAAAATAGTAGATAGACAAAAAGTTGTACAGGCAAGCGTAATGGGAGAACATAAATTAAGAATAAAAAAATCTGTCTTAAGTAATTTAGCTAAAAGAAGAGTTGAAAGTGAAAGAGCAAGATTATTACAAATTGATGCGATTGATTATAAAAGAGAATTTCCGAAAGCTTTTAAATAAGTAAAAAATAATTAGCACTTTTACTTGACAAGTGCTAATTATAGTGGTATAACTAAGATGTAGTAAGAAAGGAAGATGATTACTACAGGTATTAATGGTTGTATGATGTGCTACCTTAATGGCAACATATTAAAGAAAGGAAGTAGATGTATATGATGTTAATGCCAAGAAGAAGAGATTTTGATTTGTTTGGAGATATGTTTGATGATCCATTTTTTGCAAGTAATGATAACAAAATGATGAAAACTGATATTAAGGAAAATGATAATAATTTTGAATTGGAGATTGATTTACCTGGATTCAAAAAAGATAATATTAAAATGAGTATTGATGATGGATATCTAACAATTAATGCTAAACAAGAAGATAATAAAGATGAAAAAGATAAACATGGTAAATATGTTAGACGTGAAAGATATTTTGGAGAATGTTCAAGAAGCTTTTATATAGGTGATGATATCAAAGAAGAAGATATCAAAGCTAAATATAAAAATGGTACTCTTAGGGTAGAAATTCCAAAGAAAGAAGAAAAGAAAAATTTACCTAATAAGAAATATATTCAAATTGAAGGTTAATTTTTAAAAAGACTAGTTTATCTAGTCTTTTTTGTATAAAAATTCTTGCATGAACAAATAAATTGAGTATAATATTTATTGTGGAGTTGATGTTCTCATTGGACATCATATATTTTTAAAATTTGATTAGCACTTAAAACTAAAAAGTGCTAATAAAGGAGGAATAATATGTTAATAATACCTGTATATGATTTCATAGTTTTACCACATTCAACTATTTATGTTCCTATGGATAATTTAGTTGATTTGAGTGAAAGAGAAGTACATGTTAATGATAAAGTTATTTTTTTGGTATGTAAAGATAGATTAGATTACAATAATATTACAAAGGATTCTTTTTATAATATAGGTGTTTCTGGAGTAGTTGCTGAAATAAATAAAAATGGTTTTGCAGTTATTGATACTAAGGAAAGGGTAGATGTTATTGATTTTCAAAAGACAAAAGAGACAAAAGAAGTTAATGAATATACCATTGATATTGCTGCAAGATATGATATAGAAGATTTAGATAAAGACGAAGAAAAAGCAAAATTAAATAAAATGAAAAGTGAATTATCACGCTTTGTTCAAAGCTTTCAATGGGGCTTTATGGGTAGAGCTTTTATTGTACAATGGAAGTCTTTAAGTGAAATAATTTGTGCAATTTCTAGTTGGTTACCACAAACTAATGAGGAAAAGTATGCTCTACTTGCTGAAGACTCAGAAAAGAAAAGATCTGAGATGATTGAAAATATAATTTATGAGTATATAAATATTGAACAAATTAATACTGAAGCTTCGTCTCATGAAGATGAAGAAAATAAAAAATTATATCGAGAAAATGCTATTAAAAAGCAAATGGATTATTTGCAAAAAGAATTAGATGATTTGCATCCGGAGAATATGTCAGATATTTCTAAATTTCAGAGAAAAATAGATAAATCTCATATGAATAAAGAAGCAAAAGAAGAAGCATTAAAAGTATTAGGTAGATTAAAACAAGAAGGTAGTACTAGTCAAGAATATGGTATGCTTTATGATTATTTGGATTTTATGACTAGTCTTTCTTGGAAAAAGGAAAAGTTTGTACCATATGATTTAAAAGAAGCTAGAAAAATACTTGATAATGATCATTACGGACTTGATAAAGTAAAGAAGCGAATTATTGAAGAAATGGCTGTTATGAATTTAAATAAAAAACAGACTGGTACAATTCTTTTATTTGTAGGTCCTCCAGGAACTGGTAAGACATCAGTTGCCTCATCTATTGCGAAAGCTATGAAGAGAAAGTACATTAGAATATCTCTAGGTGGTATCAGAGATGAAGCAGAAATTAGAGGACATAGAAGAACTTATCTTGGAGCTATGCCAGGTCGTATTATGAATGGTATAGAAAAAAGTGGGGTTTCTAATCCAGTAATTGTTCTAGATGAAGTTGATAAATTAATTACATCATATGATGGAGACCCAGCTAGTGCTTTACTTGAAGTATTAGACCCTGAGCAGAATAATACCTTTACCGATCACTATTTAAATGTACCATATGATTTATCCGATACTATGTTTATATGTACAGCAAATAGTATTGATAAAATTCCAGAACCATTACTAAATAGAATGGAAGTAATTGAGTTTAGTGGTTATACTCCAGTAGAGAAACTTCATATTGCGAAAGACTATTTAATACCAAATGCTATTAAAAAAATTGGTCTTACTAAAAAAGAGTTAAAGTTTACTGATTCCGGTATTAAAAATATAATTTCTTCTTATACTATGGAGTCTGGAGTTCGTAGTTTAAAAAGAATAATTGAACATTTATGCCGTGAAGTAGCAGTAAAAATTGTGACAGGTGAAAATGAATTCATTGAAATAAATAAAAATAATTATGACGAGTATATTGATTCTCATAAGATTCATCATGATATTGTAAATAAAAGTACTAAACCTGGTATTGTGACCGGTCTTGCTTGGACTAGTGCAGGAGGCGAGATTCTATTTATTGAATCAACGTTTACTAAAGGAAAGGGTCATGTTACTATTACTGGACAATTAGGAGATGTTATGAAAGAGTCTATTCAAATAGCAATCTCCCTAGTTAAATCAATTTATAAAGACTCTTATAAAAAATTTATCAATAATGATTTACACATTCATGTACCAGAAGGAGCAGTACCAAAAGATGGGCCAAGTGCTGGTATTACAATAACTACCACTTTAGCATCCCTAGTAACTAATAAAAAAGTACCAGGAAATATTGCTATGACTGGAGAAGTATCATTAAGAGGAAATGTAATGCCAATAGGTGGTTTGAAAGAAAAATTAATGGCTGCTGAAAGAGCTGGTGTTAAAAAAGTATTAATTCCAAAAGACAATCAAGAAGATTTAAAAGATGTACCAGATGAAATTAAAGAAAAACTTGAAATCATTCCAGTAAATGACGTTAAAGAAGTATTAACTACTCTAAATTTATTATAGTTTTTAGGACAATAAGCATATTATTGTCTTTTTTTTGATATTTTTTTAATTTATTTTAAATGTTATAATATAATTAATGTGGAGAAGTAATATGAATAAGAAAAAAATAGTAAATACAATATTAATTTTTTTTATAAGTTATTTAATACTTGGCATAACTTTTTATATTAGAAATAATTTTTCTGATGAATATTTTGAACAAATAATATTTTCCCTATATACCTTAAAAGGTACTAGTATGAATGTTATTGGAACTGGCTTTTTAAAATCAATGAGATTATTAATAATATTAAGTTTAATTACAATAATAATATATTTTATAGTTAAAAAGATAAATAAAAATTTAATAACTAAGTATATTATAAAGATTAGAATGATAGTTTTAATTTTCTCAATAATTATCAGTCTTAATAATATTGGATTATTTAGTTATTTAAAAAATTATACTATGAATTCTAAATTGATTGAAAATGAATATGTTGATCCAAAAAATGTAGAAATAACTTTTCCTGAAAAAAAGCAAAATCTTATTTATATTTATGTAGAGTCATTAGAAAACTCCGGTATGAGTAAGAAAAATGGTGGTTTTGAAGATAAATCTATTATTAAAAATTTAGAGAGTGTTGCTTTAAATAATCAAAATTTTTCTAATAGTAAAAAGTTAGGTGGAGCAAAATTTAATCAAGGTAACTCTTGGACTGCCGCATCTATTATTGGACAAACTTCTGGCATACCTTTAAAAGTTGGTTTAACAAATAATTTAACAAGTAATAATAAATTTTTAAGAGGAACATATTCACTTGGAGAAATATTAGAAAAAAATGGTTATAAAAATTATTTTATTATGGGAAGCGATGCAGATTTTGGAGCAAGATCTTCTTATTTAAAAGACCATGGCAATTATACTATATATGATTATAATTGGGCTAAAAAAAATAATAAAATACCTGAATATTATCAAGTATGGTGGGGTTATGAAGATTCTAAATTATTTGAATTTTCTAAAGAGAAATTGCTTGATGTTTCTAAAAAAGATGAACCATTTAATTTTTCAATATTAACTGCAGATACTCATTTTCCTGATGGTTATGTAGATTCTTCTTGTAAGAAAGCTTTTTCTAAACATTATTTAAATTCATATGCTTGTGAAGATCAGATGCTTGGCAAATTCATTAAATGGATAGAAAAACAAGATTTTTATAAGAATACTACTATTATTATTACAGGAGATCACTTAACAATGCAGAAGAATGTTTATAAGACTAATGATAAAGCAAAAAGAAGTGTTTATAATACAATAATTAATAGTCGTAAAAAAATAAAAAATAATAAGAATAGAAGCTTTACTGTTATGGATATGTATCCAACTACTTTAAGTGCAATTGGGGCAAATATTACAGGAGATAAACTTGGATTAGGTACTAACTTATATTCGGGTAAAAAAACTTTAAGTGAGAAATACGGTGAAGAAACTTTCGATAAAGAATTAAAAAAGCAATCTAAGTTTTATCGAAAAAATATATTAAAAGAAGACTAGGAGGTTATATGGGGCTACTTGACTTAGTTATATTAAGCATTTCCCTTGGAAGTGATGCTACAGCAGTATCTATTTGTAAAGGAATGTCTTTGTATAAAATAGATTTAAAACAGGTAGTTATAATCAGCTTATACTTTGGCTTTTTTCAATCTTTAATGCCAGTAATTGGCTATTTATTTGGAAATAGTTTTAGTACGGCAATTAGTTCTGTTAGTTACTATATTGCCTTTATTTTACTTAGTTTAATTGGTGTTAATTTAATAATTGATTCATTTAAAGTTGACAAGATAGATGGAAGAGTAGATTTTAAGGCAATGTTTCCTCTAGCAATCGCAACTAGTATTGATGCCTTAACTGTTGGAATAACATTTTCTTTTTTAAAAGTTGATATTATTCTTGCTATTATTCTAATTGGTATAATTACTTTTATTTTATCTTTTTTTGGGACAATACTAGGTAGTATTTTTAATAATAAACATGGTCAAAAAGCTAAGCTATTAGGAGGAATTGTTTTAATTATTATTGGTACTAAAATTTTATTAGAACACTTGAAAATTATTTAGATTAATGATAATAAATAGTAGAGGAGAGAAATTTATATTATGAAAACAGTAGTTATTACAGGTAGTGCTAGGGGATTTGGATTTGCTATGTTGAAAGAGTTTAAAGAAAATGATTTTAATGTTGTTATATGCGATATAAATGAAGAGTTTTTATCTAAGGCTCAAGAAGAATTAGAAAAGATAAATACTAGAGGAAAAGTTTTGGCAGTTAAAGCCGACATAACACCAGAAGAAGATATTGAAAGAGTTATTAATTTTACTATAGAAAATACTAAAAAAATAGATATTTGGATTAATAATGCAGGCGTAAATCAACCAAATGAAAAAATTTGGGAGTTAGATAAAAAAACTATTGACAGACTTATAGATATTGATTTAAAGGGGACTATTTTATGCTCAAATAAAATAATACCTATATTCTTAAAACAAAATAGTGGGGCTTTATATAACGTAGAAGGCCATGGTAGTAATGATGCTACAATTACAGGGCTTTCTCTTTATGGAACTGCTAAAAGAGGAGTTACTTATTTTACAGAAGCCCTTGCCCATGAAGTAGGTGAAATAAATTCTAACATTTGTATTGGTAAAATAGCTCCCGGTATTATGATAACAAATTTTATTCATACTTCCTTAGGAGATGAAAAACATATTGAATTAGATGATAAAACTAAGAAAGTATATAATATTTTAGGAGATTATCCTGAAACAATTGCTAAATTTATAGTAAAAAAAATTATCAATAATAAAAAGAATAATGTTAAATTTACTTGGTTAACTAATAGAAGAGCAGCTTGGAGATTTATGAGTTCAGCATTTAGTAAAAGAAATTTTTTCAAGCAATAATTAAAAAGTTAAATACATTTTGTATTTAGCTTTTTAGTATATTTAAAAAAAGGGTATTGCAAAAGAAAAATTATTTTGATATTATATTCATGTACTTTGAAATGGCGCTGTAGCTCAGTTGGCTAGAGCAATCGGTTCATACCCGATAGGTCGTGAGTTCGAATCTCTCCGGCGCTACCATGAGAAAATTTGTCTGAACTTTTATGAGTTCTGACTTAACATATAACTAGTTCATTTGTGAATTAGTTTTTTATTTATAAGGAATTTGCTTCTAAATTTATATATTTATATTTGAAAGCTTGTTTGATATATTGAATTTAGGAGATGACCTCATGTACAGATCATATAAGTTTAGATTATATCCAAATAATGAACAAAGAGTTTTTATTCTTTTGTTCTTTATAATTAATATATTTAATAAAAAAATAAATATTATTAATATATAAAAAATATGATAAAATGCTACTGGTGATATTATGAAAGTATTAACAATTAGAGAACCTTTCGCAACTTTAATTAAAAATAAGGTTAAGTATATTGAAACTAGGAGTTGGAAAACAAATTATAGAGGAGAATTATACATTCATTCGGGATTAGCTAAATTAAGTAAAGATGTTAAAGAAAGAAAAAATTTGTCTGAATTATATAATGAAGATGATTTAAAATATGGGTATATTATTTGTAAATGTAATTTAGTTGATTGTATTTATATGACAGATGAATTTATAAAAGAAGAAAAAGAAAAGAATCCAAATAATTTTATTGCTGGAAGATATGAAGTTGGTAGATATGCTTGGGTATTAGATGATATTGAACCAATAAAACCGATTGAAGCAAAAGGAAAATTGGGTATTTGGAATTATAAAAAATAATGGATAATATGATATTTAAAGGAATGTTAACATGATAAAAATCGAAAGTTTAAAAGACTATGCTAATAAAAAAGGACAAGAAGATTTAGGCAATAAAATTTATAACTTAATTAGTTTTGCTGATACTGATTATCCAAATTATAAAGATTGGTTCTTTGAGAAGCAACTATTTGAAACTGTAAATAGTGAAAATAGAAATATTTTTTTGTAAGAAATTCCAATAATAAAGATGAAATTATTGCGGTTGCTTGTTTAAAAAACAATAATGAAAAAAAGATATGTACATTATATGTTTTAAATAAATTTAGAGGTCAAGGAATAGGAAATATGCTTATTGAAAAATCAATGGATTGGTTAGGTACAACTAAACCTCTAGTAACTTTAACAGATTATAAATATGAAATGTTTAAACCAATTATTGATAAATATAATTGGGAACTAGCAGAAGTGGTAAATGACTTATATAAAGTAAATTCAAAAGAATTGTGTTTCAATGGAACTTTAAATAGAAATAAATCTAAATTATTGAAAAAGATATGAAAATTATTTTCATATCTTTTTTATAGCAATTCAATTCTAATTCCTAATACTCCATATTTTTCTTGCATTTCCTTAGAATAAAACTCTTCTAGTACATTAATTAATTCATTTTTAGTTATAGATTTATCTGCTAAAATAGACATATCAAAATCTTTAAGCATATCTTCAAAAGCCCTATAATTTAATAAACCAATAACTTTAGTATTAAATGATTCATTAGTAGAAGTATTTGTAAATATAATAGTATCTCCTAGATTTATATTTTTTCTTTTTTCATCATTTAGTCTTATTTCAATTCTTTTAGTACCATTAAGCATAAAATTATAGTATTTTGGTTGTAATTTCATGTTATGTTTCATATTTTTACTCCGTTTATTTTATATTATTTACTAAGTCTTTGAATTCTTGACCTCTAATTTCACATTCTTTATATTGATCCCAAGAAGCAGAAGCAGGAGAAAGTAGGACGACATCTCCTTCTTGCATTATTTCAGTGATCTTTTTAAAGCCGTCTTTTAAATGTTCATAAATATAAGTGCTAATGTTTACTCTTTTTCCAAAATCTTTTACTCTTTCTCGGCACTGGCCAATACCAATAATTGCTTTTACATTTTTCATGTATGAAGCTAATTCATTGAAATCTTGACCACGCTCTAGACCACCTAAAATTATGATAGTGGGTTCTTTGAAAGATGATAAGGCAATTTGACTACATTTAATATTAGTAGCTTCAGTGTCATTATAAAATTTTACACCATGCTTTGTAGATACATATTCAAGACGATGTTCTACACCTTTGAAATTACCAATAGTTTTTTGAATATTTTCATTTGGAACATTAAATTCTTTAGCAATACTAATTGCACTCATAACATTTTCTAGATTATGAAGACCTGGTATCTTTACAATAGATGTTGGCATTACTTCTTCATCATTATAGTAGATTTTATTATTTTCTAGGTATGTACCAATACATTTTTCCTTACTTGAAAAATATTTTTTTTGTGACTTAATATCTTTTAATTTATTCATAGCATTACTATTATTATAATTAATAATAGCAACATCATCTTTATTTTGATTTCTAAACATTTTACATTTAGTTTCCATATATTTATCAAATGATCCATCAAAGAAATCAATATGAGCTGGACTAAAATTTGTAACTAGGGCAATATGGGGTTTAAATTCTACAAAATTAACACTTTGTTGACAACTAACTTCCATAACAATAATATCATTACTTTTTAGACTATCTAAAATAGATATAAGAGGGTATCCGATATTACCTGCTAGATGAACTCTATTACCAAAATAATCATGTAATATATTATAAGTTAGGGTAGTAGTTGTAGTTTTACCATTAGTACCAGTAATTCCAATTAAAGTAACATCTTTTGGTAGAAGACGATAGGCAACTTCAACTTCATTTAATACAGGAATATTTAGACTTTCTGCTTGTTTTACCATTTTATGGTCATTTTTAATACCAGGATTTTTTATAACATAATCAAAACTTTTATCTAGTAAATTATCAGGATGATTTCCAAATATTAATTTTACTCCTAAATCTCTTAATTCTTTAACTTTATTTGAATCTTGTTTCGCCTCGGCTCCACCATCATTTAAAATAATCTCATTTCCTCTTTTAATAAGATATTTACTTACTTCATAGCCAGATCTTGCCATTCCAAGAACTAATATTTTATTGTTTTTAAACATATTTATCACCAATCTAATTATATACTAAATAGTTTGAGAAAAGAATAGAAAAATGTTATAATTAACGTAAATTAATAAGAAGAGTGAAGTGTTTATGGAAAAGTTAGATAGATTAATTAAATATTTATTAAATGAGTTAGGAGAAGATTATAAAATACCTTCAAATATAGATGAAAAAAGATATTTATATAAAACACTTGTTAATATTAGATTACCTAAACCAATAAGTGAAAACTATTTAAAATTAGAAGATGAGTATTTACAAGATAATTTAAAAGGAAAAGTAATTGATATTAATAATTTTAAGGGAGAAAAGATATTTCTATATAAAGGCGATATTACTAAATTAAATTGTTCAGCAATAGTAAATCCAGGAAATGAAAATGGAATAGGTTGTTTTGAACCGAGTCATAATTGTTTAGATAATGTTATTAATACTAATGCTGGTATGAGACTTAGACTTTCTTGTGATGAGATAATGAAAAAGAAAAATTATCATTTAGAAACTAGTGAATGTATAATAACTAAAGCTTTTAATTTACCTTGTAAATATGTTATTGAAACAGTTGGACCTATTGTTAGTAAGGCTCTTACTGATAAAGAGAGAATAGCCTTAAAAAATTGTTACTTAAATAGTTTAGAACTAGCTAAGAAAAGTAATATTAGAACTATTGCATTTCCATGTATTTCTACAGGCTTATTTAATTTTCCTAATAGAGAAGCTGCAAGTATTGCTTATAAAACTATAAAAGAATATTTAGATAATAATAAAGATTATTTTGATAAGATTATTATTTGTGCTTATAAAGATATTGATTATAACTACTATAAAAAATTAATTAATAACTAGGACTTGATTGAATGAAAAAAGCAACTAAATTTTTAATAATAATTATGTTAATAGGAACAATTGGTTTATTAATATATAGAATAAGTAATGGTATATATTATAGATTACCAACGGATTTATCATTATTTATAGTCTTACTAATACCTATTGTCTTAAATAAATATATTTCTTTATCCAATATAGACAAATTGGTTATTTATATATTTATTTTTATAGCTGACTTTTTAGGATGTGTAGTTAATTTATTTAAATATATTTCATGGTTTGATACTTTTACTCATTTTTTATCTGGTATATTTTTCTTTTTTGTTGGATTAAGAATGTTATATTTATTTAAAGCTTATAATAAAAATATTTATTTAAATATAATTTTTGCTTTAGGAATTGTTTTTGCTTCTGCTTGTATTTGGGAGATATTTGAGTTTTTTATGGATAGTGTTTTTAATATGAATTTACAACATTATAAAGATACTGGGGTACTTGATACTATGGAAGATATTATTGCTTGTAGTTTGGGTGGAGTTTTAGCAAGCATAATTTATAATAAAAAATTTAATGACAAATTAAAAAAAATATAATAAAATATATATGTGATTGCCCTATAGCCAAGTGGTAAGGCAGTGCGCTCTGACCGCATTACGCGTTAGTTCGAATCTAACTAGGGCAGCCATTTATGTAATTAAAGTGCTTTAAACACTTTTTCTTTTTTCCTATAATTGCATTTTAGATAAAAGGTATGCTATAATCTAAAGCGTTAAAGAGGTGTATAAAATGAGTGAAGAAGAAAGAAGAGAACTTGCAGATATTTTGTTTCCTAATTTAAAACATGATATAACTTATTATGAAAATTTATATCCAGAGCGAGACCTACCAGATGGAGCAATGGTTACAAGATATGGTCCATCTCCTACAGGAAGTGTTCATTTAGGAAATTTATTTAGTGCTTTTTGTGATATGATTTATGCTAGACAATCAGGTGGAGTTTTCTTTTTAAGAATAGAAGATACTGATCAAAAAAGAATGGTTGAAGGTGGTATTGAGAATATCACTGGTGTTTTAAAAGGATTTAATATTATTCCTAATGAAGGTTATACTTATGGTGGTAATTATGGTCCATATAAGCAAAGTGAGAGAACGGAAATATATCAAACTTATGTAAAGGATTTAATAATAAGAGGCCTTGCTTATCCATGTTTTATGAGTGAAGAAGAACTTGCTAGTATTAAGGAAGAACAAGAAATTAATAAGACTAAGATTGGGGTATATGGAGTATATGCTGTTGATAGAGATTTATCACTTGCTGAAGTAAAAGAACATCTTAAAAATAATGATTCTTATGTAATTAGACTAAAAAGTCCAGGAGATGCTAATAAACAGATAGAAGTAGTTGATTGTATAAAGGGAAAAATAAAGTTTCCAGAATATGATATGGACTCAGTCTTATTAAAAAAAGATGGTACACCAACATATCACTTAGCTCATGCTATAGATGATCATTTGATGCATACAACTCATGTTATTAGAGGAGATGAGTGGGTATCAAGTATTCCTCTACATTATCAATTATTTCAAATATTAGGATTTAAACCAGTAAAATATGCTCATATTGCACCAATTACTATTAAAGATCCAGAAACCGGAACGATTAGAAAATTATCTAAAAGAAAAGATCCATGGGCTGGAGCAAAATTCTATGAAGAGTCTGGTATTCCAATTGAAGCCCTTCACTTATATCTAGCAACTATTGCTAATTCTAACTTTGAAGAGTGGTATCTACAAAATCAAGATAAATCAATAAGTGATTTTAAATTTAGTTTTGATAAGATGGCTATTGGTGGAACTAGTTTTGATGAAAATAAATTTAATAATATTTGTAAAACATATTTTTCTAGAAAAACCGGTAAAGAAGTTTATGAAGAGACACTTAATTGGGCTAAAACTTATGATAAAGATTATGCTAAATTATTAAGTGCTAATAAAAGTGATATGATTAAATTCTTAAGTATTGAAAAAGATGGACCTCGTCCTCGTAAAGATATATCTAAATATAGTGATGTTAAAGAAGAATTTTCTTATGCTATTGATTCAATGTTTGATGCCGAATTCTATTCTAAGTTTGATGGAGATAAGACATATGATATAGACTTAGTATTAGATTATTTAAATAAATATTTAGATCTAGATGTAAGTAATGAAGAATGGTTTAATAAAGTACGTGAATTTGCACTTATCAATGGTTATGCTACTACTCCTAAAGAATATAAGAAGAATCCTGATTCTTATAAAGGACATGTAGGAGATATTTGCGAAGCACTTAGAGTTATGATAACAGGTAGGCTTAAATCACCTGATTTATATAGTATTATGAAAATACTTGGAAAGAAGAGAATACTTGAGAGAGTAGATTTATATAAAAAATTTATTAACAAGTAGAAATTTACTAGAAGCTTTGCTTTTAGTTTTTCTTTATATAGCAACAAATTCCGTCAAATAAAGTAAAGATTCATTGAAAAAAAAACTCTTCTTAGTTATAATAAGTAATAGTTATTAATAGGAGTGATAAATAATGGCAACTAGTAATTATGATGCGAGTACAATTAAAATTCTTGAGGGCTTAGAAGCAGTTAGAAAAAGACCTGGTATGTATATTGGATCAACTGATAAGAGGGGACTACACCATTTAGTTTGGGAAATTGTAGATAATTCAATAGATGAAGCAATTAATGGTTATGGGAATCATATTATTGTAACAATTCATAAAGATAAATCTATTTCAGTTGAAGATCATGGTCGTGGAATTCCAACTGGTATGCATGCATCAGGTAAGTCCACTCCAGAAGTTGTATTTACTGTTTTACATGCTGGTGGTAAATTTGAAACAGATGGTTATAAAGTATCAGGCGGCCTACACGGAGTAGGTGCTAGTGTTGTAAATGCTTTATCTAAATGGATGAAGGTTGATATTAAAAGAGATGGGGGAGAATTTACTATTTCTTTTAAAGATGGAGGACATTTAGATGAGCCACTAAAAAAGATAGGAAGTACTAATAAAACAGGTACTACTATTAGATTTTTACCAGATGATGAAATCTTTACAACAACTAATTTTTCATATACAACTATTTGTGAGAGAATGCAGGAATCTGCTTTCTTATTAAAAGGAATAATGATTGAGGTAATCGATGAAGAAGATGGACTTTCTGCAAAGTTTCATTATGAAAGAGGAATAGAAGAGTTTGTTGAGTATATTAATCAGGGTAAAAATGTCTTACATAATGTATTTTCATTTTCTTCATCAAAAGATAGAATTGAAGTAGATATTGCGATGCAATATACTGATACTTATACAGAAAACATAGTATCATTTGTAAATAATGTTAAAACTATAGATGGTGGTACACATGAAGTTGGTTTTAAAACGGCACTAACTCGGGTATTTAATGATTATGCTAAACAAAATGGTTTAATAAAAGGTAATAACAAAGCTTTTGAGGGAAGTGACGTTCGCGAAGGTTTAACAGCAGTAATTAGTTTAAAAATACCGGAAGATATTTTGCAATTTGAAGGACAAACTAAAGGAAAACTTGGTACTCCACAAGCTAGAACGATAGTTGATCAATTAACTACGGATAATCTAAGGGTTTATTTAGAAGAAAATAAGGCAATTGCTACAGAAATAATTAATAAGTCATTAAAAAGTAAAGAAGCAAGAGAGGCTGCTAAAAAGGCAAGAGAAGCTGCTAGAGGTAATACTAAAAGTAAAAATAATAAAGAAAGAATCTTATCTGAGAAACTTGCTAAAGCAACTGGTAGAGATTATATTCATAATGAATTATTCTTAGTAGAGGGTGATTCAGCAGGTGGATCTGCTAAAAGTTATAGAGACCGTGAACATCAAGCAATACTCCCACTTCGTGGTAAGGTATTAAATACAGAAAAAGCATCTGAAAAAGATATTGAAAATAATGCCGAATTAAGACAAATCGAATATGCAATTGGTGCGGGAATTGGGTCTAATTTTGATTACAAGGAATCTAATTATGGAAAAGTAATTATCATGACCGATGCTGATGTTGATGGTTCACATATTCAAATCCTTCTTATAACATTCTTTTATAAATTCATGAGACCTTTAATTGAACATGGAATGTTATATGTAGCAACTCCCCCTTTATACTCAATTGAAACTGGTAAGAAAGGTGAGAAAGAATATATTGCGACTAATGAAGACCTTGAAAAGCGTAGAAAAGAATTGGGAGACAAACCATATAAATTACAAAGATTTAAAGGATTAGGCGAAATGGATGCTAATGAATTATATGATACAACTATGTCACCAAAAAACAGAAGATTAATTAGAGTAACTTTACCAGATGCAGCTATTGCTGAAAAAAGAATTCATGTTTTGATGGGAGATGAAGTAGCACCTAGAAAAGAATGGATTAATGAAAATGTTGATTTTACATTAGAAGATAATTTTAGAAAGTAGGTAATAATATGCCAAGAAAAAAAGAAGATTTTTCAAATAACATTGCAAAAGTTGTAAATGATTTTAGCTTAGATGAAATAATGGAAGATGGCTTCGGAAGATATTCAAAAGAAATTATTCAAGAGCGTGCATTACCTGATGTTCGTGATGGACTAAAACCAGTTCAAAGAAGAATATTATTCGCAATGCATAAAGCAGGATATACTTATAATAAGCCTTACCAAAAAAGCGCTAAGGCTGTTGGTTATATTATGGGTAACTTTCATCCACATGGTGATTCATCAATATATGATGCGCTAATTCATTTATCTCAACCTTGGAAAATGCGTAAGACGTTTGTTGATATTCATGGAAATAATGGTTCGATTGATGGTGATGGACCAGCAGCTATGCGTTATACTGAAGCAAGACTATCAAAAATTGCTGAGACAATGTTAGAAGATATATCTAAAGATACCGTGGAAATGGCTTATAACTTTGATGATACTGAACTTGAACCAACTGTATTGCCAGCTAGATTTCCTAACCTCTTAGTTAACGGATCTCAAGGAATTTCTGCAGGATATGCTACAAATATTCCAACTCATAACTTAGGAGAAGTAGTTGATGCAACAATACATAGAATTGAAAATCCAAATTGTCGTCTAGATACTATTATGAATATTATTCCTGGACCAGACTTCCCAACAGGTGGTGTAATAGAAGGAAAAGAAGACTTAATAAAAGCTTATACAACAGGAAAGGGAAAAGTAGTCCTTCGAGCAGATTGTGAAATAGTAGAAGAAAAATCACATAAGCAAATTATTGTTCATTCTATTCCCTATGGTATTGTAAAAGATCAATTAACCAAAAAAATAATTGAAATAAAATTAGATAAAAAAATAGATGGTATAAATGATGTAATAGATGAATCAGATTATGAAAATATGGCTCGACTTGTAATTGACTTAAAAAAGGGAGCTAATGCTGATTTAATATTAAAATATTTATATAAAAATACTGATTTACAAACAAATTATAATTTTAATATGGTTGCAATTGTAAATAGGAGACCCAAATATGTTGGTATTTTAGAAATACTTGATGCTTTTATTGCTCATCAAAAAGAAGTAGTTACACGTAGAACTAAGTATGATAAAGAAAAAGCTGAGGCACGTTTGAATGTTTTAGAAGGAGTAATTAGAGCTTTATCAATATTAGATGATGTTATTAGAACTATTAGAGCCAGTAAAAATAAGGCTGATTCTATTGAAAATTTACAAAAAGAATATGATTTTAACTATGAACAAGCTAAGTATATTGTTGAAATGCAACTATATAGATTAACTAATACAGATATAATAGATGTTCAAACAGAGATTGAAGATTTAAAGAAAAAAATTGCTATTTGGACACAAATACTTGAAAATCCAGAGGCATTAAAACATGTTATGACAACAGAATTAAAATTAATTAAAAAAGAATATGATGATCCTCGTCGTACTAAAATAAAGGAAGAAGTAACTAAAATAGAAATAGATGAAAAAGCTATGATTCCTAAGGAAGATGTTGTTGTGTTAGTAACTAAAGATGGTTATGTAAAACGTACTTCATTTAGAAGCTATACTTCGTCTAATCCAGAAGATTTAGTAATGAAAGACAATGATTATATCTTAGGTTTATATGAAATGACAACTCTTGATACTATTCTTTTATTTACAACATTTGGAAACTATTTACATATACCAGTACATTTAATACCTGATCTAAAATGGAAAGATATGCCTAAACATGTTTCTAATATTATAGCTCTTGCTCCTGGAGAAGAAGTTGTATCATCAATTCCTGCTTATGACTTTACAAGCAATATTAATTTAATTTTAACTACTAAAAATGGTTTAATTAAACGTACAAGACTAAGTGACTTTAAACTACAAAGATATAATAAAGTAACAAGTTGTATGAAATTAAAAGATGATGATGAATTAATTAGTGTAATAGAAGAAAAAAGTGAATCAATATTTTTAACTACTAATACTGGTTATGGATTAAGTTTTAAAGTTAGTGAGATACCAATAGTTGGCTCTAAGGCGACTGGCGTTAAAGCAATGAAATTAAAAGATGACTATTTAGTATCTGTCAATAATTTCTCATATACAAAAGATGAATTTATCGCAATCATAACTACTAAAGGAACAGGAAAGAGAGTTAGACTTAGTGAATTTGAAGAATCTAGTAGAGCTCGCCGTGGAATTCAAGTAATAAGAGATGTTAAATCTAATCCATATCAAATATTAAAAACATTTATTGAAGATTCTAAAAAATATATTGGTTTAAAAAATCAGGATATAAATACAATTAAGTTAACTGAATTACCAATTACAGATAGGCATTCTATAGGTAGTCAGATATCTAAACATGAATTGATTGATGCTTTTGTAGTAGCTAGTTTAAAAAGAAAAGAATTTGCTCAAGATGAAATAAACGTTCTAAACAATGATTTAGAAAAACATATACCAAAAAAAGATACTATTAATCTGGATGAAATAGATGATAGGTTAATGACAATAGATGATTTTCTAAAATAATCTTTAATCCCTTTAAAATTTTACTTGAAAGTATCAATAAAAAAACATATAATATATATAACTTCTTGAGAAAAAGTATCTTGAATTTCTTTAAAGAGAGAGTATGGCTGGTGTAAATACTTAAGAATGAATTGGGAAAGACGTCTCATGAATTAGAAGTACGTATTACTACGTTATAAGTTATAAAGATGTAAATAAGGTGGCACAACGGATATATTCGTCCTTAAAAAGTGGCATCTTTTTATTTTAGGAGGAGGTATTATGATAAAGAGACAAAAAGGTTGTAATGACATAACTGGAAGACAAGCTAAGATTTGGAAGTATGTTGAGAGTGTAATTGATTCTTTAATGGAAAAGTATAATTATAATTATATTCGTACTCCAATAATTGAAGCAACAGAGTTATTCCATAGAGGAATAGGGGATACAACAGATATTGTTACAAAAGAAAGTTATGATTTTGAAGATAAAGGTGGTAGAAAGATTACCTTAAGACCAGAGGGTACAGCCGGTGTTGTTAGAAGTTATATTGAAAATAAAATGTATGGTGATCCTAATCAACCAGTAAAGGTATATTATAATGGAACGATGTATCGCTATGAAAGACCACAATCTGGAAGAGACAGAGAGCTTACTCAATTTGGTATGGAAATTCTTGGTAGCGATGATCCATTGTGCGATGCTGAAATAATAAGTGCAGCAGTTAATTTATACAAAATGCTTGGCTTAAAGGAAATAAAAGTTAATTTAAATAGTTTAGGAGATAATGAAAGTAGAAAAAAATATCGTGAAGCATTAATTGAGTATTTTAGACCACATATAGGTAATTTTTGCAATGATTGTCAAGAACGTTACGAAAAGAATCCTCTTCGTATTTTAGATTGTAAAGTAGATGCTGATAACGAATATTTAAAAAATGCTCCAACAACTCTAGATTATTTAAATGAAGAGAGTAGAACTAGATTTAAAAAAGTTCAAGAATACTTAGATATTATGCAAATAGAGTATACTATTAATCCAAAAATTGTTAGAGGACTAGATTATTATAATCACACAGTATTTGAAATTGAAGCAAAGGTGGATGGCTTTGGTTCTAACAACGTAATTGGTGCAGGTGGTAGATACAATGGCCTTGTCAGTCAATTAGGAGGACCTGAAACACCATGTGTTGGATTTGCTAGTGGAATTGGTAGACTTGTTATGGCCCTAGAATTAGAAGATGTTAAATTACCAATAAATGATAGTGTTGACCTATTTTTAATGTATGTATCAGAAGACGAAAAAAAATATGCTGTCTATCTTGCTCAAGAACTTAGAATGGCTGGATTTGTAGTTGAAACAGAATATACTGGTAGAAACTTAAAAGGACAATTTAGACAAGCTGATAGACTAAATGCAAAATACTTATGTATCTTAAATAGTAAAGATTTAAATAATAATGAAGTTAAAATAAAAAATAATAAAACTAAAGAAGAAGAAATAATTAGTTTAGATGCTATTATTTATTTCTTAGACGAAAAATTAAATACAATGGAAGAAGTAGATGAAATAGATTACTCTGAATTTGACTTAGAACATAATCATGAGGAGGAAGATTAATGAAAATTATTACTATTGGTGAGTTAAAAAATCATTTTGATGAAATAGTTACAATAAATGGATTTGTTGATGAAATTAGAAATTTAAAATGGGTACAATTTATTGTACTTAGAGATTCTACTGGTAAAGTACAAATTACTATTGAAAAAAGTGAAGAAAAAAATAATGATTTAGTTAAATTAGTAAATAATTTAACAGTTGAATCTACTATTAAAGTAACAGGTACAATTATGGAATCTCCTAAAGTTAAATTAAATGGTATGGAATTAATTCCAGATAATATAGAAGTTACAAGTACAAACTTAGATGAATTACCATTTAATTATAAAGATTTAAGTACAGTAAATTTAGATACAAGACTTGATTATAGATATATTGATCTTAGAAGTGACAAAAATATTTTAATGTTTCAAGTACAGAGTACTCTAATAAGATATATGAGAGAATATTTATATAATAATAAATTTACAGAGATTCATACTCCTAAAATAATAGGAGCAGCATCTGAATCTGGATCTGAAGTCTTTGAAATAAAATATTTTGATCGAAGTGCTTATCTTGCACAAAGTCCACAATTTTATAAACAAATGGCTCTTGCTTCTGGCTTTGATAGAGTATTTGAAGTAGCACCTTGCTTTAGGGCAGAAAACTCTAATACATCAAGACACGCGACAGAGTTTACTTCATTTGATGTAGAATTTGCTTATATTAATGATTTTAATGATGTAATGGATTTAGAAGCAGAAATGTTAAAATATGGACTTGAAAAAACAAAAGAATCTTTAGGAGATAAAGTAAAAGAAGTATTTGAAACAGAGATTATCGTTCCTAAAATTCCATTTCCTAAAATGAAACTCTCTGATATTTATAGGGAATTAGAAGAAAAGTATAATTATAAAGTAGCTGATAGTGAAAAAAATGATTTAACAACAGAAGCAGAGAAATTAACTTATAAACTTGCTATGGATAAATTTAATTCAGAATTTTTATTTGTTACTGATTTTCCAGCAGAAAAGCGTGCTTTTTATCATATGAGAGATAAAAATGGAATACTTCAAGGTTATGATTTAATTTGGCGTGGAGTAGAAATTACAACAGGAGCTCAAAGAGAACATAGATACGAAGAAGTAGTTAAAAATGCAAAAGAAAAAGGGTTGGGTGATGACGTTAAGTTCTATCTTGATTTCTTCAAGCATGGCTGTCCACCACATGGAGGTTTTGCAATTGGAATAGATAGACTAACAATGCTATTACTTGGAATACCAAGTGTAAAAGAAACAGAATTCATCTTCCGTGGACCAAATAGATTAAACCCATAAAAATACCAAGTAAATGGTATTTTTCTTTTAAATAAATAATTTATTTGTTATACTATTTATAAAGAATAGATGGTGTTATAATGAGTAGATTTTTTAAAAAGAAAAAAACAAATAAAATTAATAATATAAATAAAAATTATAAAAAAAGCATATCTTCTTCAATTAATAAAATAAAAGAAAATGAAAAGAAGTATATGACTATATTAGTAATTATTTTTATGATAATTTTTTGCTTAATAAGTTATTTTACTTTTAGAGTTAATAATAAAAAACTATCTAATATTTCTGAAGTTAATTCTCTTACCTTAACTGCTAATAATTTTCTTTTAACAAATAATGATATAAAAAGCGATTCATTAGGTCTTAAATCATCAGGTAATACAATTACTATTACTAATAATACTAATGAATTATTAAATTATAAATTAAAATTAGTTAGAGATGTACAAAATATAAATAAAGATAATTGTAGTGATAGAGAAGTACCATTAGAATATATAAGATATAGTATTGATGGAGTAAATGTATCTACAATTGTTCCTAAAAAAAATGGCGAAATAGTTATTATAACAGGTTGTTTAAAAGGTCATAAAACTAAAAAATTAAATATAAAACTATGGTTAGCTGAAGATATAACAAGAGATAAAAATTATCATTTTCATGGCTACTTTACTGTAGAAAAATTAGTTATTTAATTTATTAACATATAATATAATATTTTATTTGTAAGAGATATTTCTTCTAAGTATGAGAAATGTTTTCTTTTTTTATATATAATTAAAGCAGAATTTCTAATTAATTTATTTAATATTTTTCCATCTTTTAAAGGAGTATCTCTATCATATTCACCCCAAATAATTAAAGTAGTTATTTTAATTGATTTATAATATTTAGTTAAATCTTCATTAATAATATTTTTAAAAGTATTTCTCATACATTTTGGTAAATTATTATAATCCGTTGATCCAAATATTTTATTTAATTTTTCTTTATATTTATATTTAGTTATTTTATTTATAAATTTATATATTTTTTCTTTTAAATATAATTTAAAACTCTTTTTATGCTTAATTCCAGCAACATCTATTAAGATTAATTTATCTACTTCTAATTTTTCTTTACCTATCAAAATAGAGGCAATTCTTCCACCAAATGAATGAGCTATTATACTAGGATTATCTATATTGTTATCTTTAATAAAATGTTTTATTAAATCAGCATAATCATAAATTGTTAGATTATTATTAATAATTGGACTATTACCAAAACCTGGATAATCGATAATGTAAATTGTATAAAATTTTTTAAATTGATTTATTATATTATAAAAAGTAGGTCTTGTATTACCCCAACCAGGCAGTATTATGAGATATTTATCTTTTTTACCATGCTTTTCATAATATAATTTAATGTTTTTATAATTATAATACATGTTATTCACCCATTATAATTTATGCTATGATATATTTTGTGTTATTTAAAGAAAAATGAAATTAATTAATATTAATAAATTACTAAAAAAAGCTATATTAAAATTTTTTAATAAGTTTTTATTA
>OCVV011342461.1_pt1 | contig 41693 bp, 65 predicted proteins | sample 1539721 | NCBI WGS metagenome assembly OCVV01 (sample SAMN02144230, study PRJEB22623) | gut metagenome | biome: sheep rumen | host: Ovis aries | place: New Zealand | reverse complement strand
AATTATGATAAAAAGTGTTCTGTCTGTCATCTCTCTCCTTTACGTTTTGCAAACTTATTTTTGTTAATATTCGCCAATTAGTACATTTTTAGTATTACTCTTGTTACCAATCGACCTTAGTTCCGCATTTTGGACATGTTTCAAATCCAAAATGAATTTCTGCATTGCAGTTCCCGCATCGGTACTTTGGTTTTGCGCTGAGCGGTTTGTTTAGCTCATTCCAATTCTTGACAGCCATTTCAATGTGCAGATACTTCCTGGATGTCATTCCACACTGGCATTTAATAAAAAATGGCTTCCGCAAATCCTCATCGCTGTAAAAAATGTACCCTTTTCCACCGCAATGTTTACATCTGATAATTTCAAACCGCTCTTCCATACATTTAATCACCTTCCCATATTCCATCAGGACGCAGCTGTGCCATAGCGATCAGGTAATGCAGCGGTTTGATTGCGTTCCCGGCTGTAGCTTCCCAATAATCGGTATTCGGAGCTTCGCTTATTTGCACTGTGTATTCTTCTTTGCGGTAATCTCGTTTCCCTTCGATAACATCTTTGAATAAATCGATTTCTCCCCCTGTATCAGCATCAATGTAACGGGTCTTTGTCCGCTCGGTGATGATCCATTCTCCGTCCTTCTGGTACTTTTCTGTAATGCGCCGAATCATATCTTGAAGCATCGGGATGGATTCAGCTCCGCTTTTTCCGTAAATTCCTCGAATACCGAGGTTTCGTGGCTGTTCTTTTTCTCTTTCGTCATCATCTTCCAGATTTCCATAAAACCGCACATCCCTTTCCACAGCGTCATAGTAATAGTTGGAATAGTTGTACGTGATACCAAGATGAGCCTCAGATGTCGGTTTTGGTGCAAACCGTCCAGTGTTCGGATCATAATCAGCAGCGTATGTGCTGCCGGTCATCAAGTGTTTTACCGGAAGCTCGATTTCTTCCTTCGTCACAGGGTCTTTTAAAGAAATGTCGTATCCCATTATTTCTCCTCGTGTTTTGCCATAAGATATATTAGGTCTTGATTCATCCTTTTGATTTGTTCCTCGAATTTTTCGAACCTATTAGATGTCATCTCATATATCTTTTCTTCGATTGCGTTATCAATTCCGAACCAAATAGCAAAAATAATGGCAGCTGCTCCGACACCTGATAAAATATATAGCCAAATCATTTTGATTCCTCCTTCTCTTCTAACATTTCTACTTTTGCTTATATCCTCTGCATTAGTTTTATAATATCGTCATATAATTCTTTAACATCGAAACAAAAATCGTCACCACAGCTGAATGATGTGCATGGTACGTATTTTTTATCCTTGTAGCCGCTGCTCTCACAAAAATAATTGATACGGTCAATGTTGACAGATATCTTAGAATCATCTCTTAGGTCATGCAACTCAATAAACTTGGTCATCTTCTCTCCTTCTTGTTCCGTCAGCGTATTCTTCCAGCATCAAAGCGGCTTCTATCATTAAAACCTGGTTGCATAGAGTTGTGTATTTGTTCTCACCGTCTTCATCTTCATCGATAAATCTTGGACATTTCACGCAGTTTATTTCAGCGCAACAGCGAAGCGCATGAATCAAATCTTCAACATTGTTGTCAATGTCATTTTCCTTTTTAGGCTGAGATAATTCATCAGATTCATTTCTGATTGCGTTCTTAGCCAGTTTCTGCAGCTTCTCAAGTGTCTTTGCTAACAATTCATTTGATGGTCGTTTATCATTCAGTCTGATCATTTCTTCAAGGGCATTACGCAGATCGTTATGAACGGTATATCCCATTTTCTCGACGTAATCATCCATAAGAGATTTGGCCATAGCGGCGAACATAACCATACCTCGCTTGTAATTGAATCTCTGACGGAGTTCAATTCCCTTATTGTTTTCACCTTCCGCAATGATAATAAACTGCTTATCTGTTGGCTTTAGAATTTCAGCTGCTTCATCTATTGGGTTCATCATCAACTCCTTTCATAATTTTTGTAACGATTCCATCCTCTGTACTGCTTCCTTTCACAACATTAGGATCATTATCGTCACGATATCCGGCCATCTCCATCAGCTTTTTTGCGACATTATTATCCCGGCTCGACTGCTTACCATACATCTTGATTGCACCTTCGAGGATATTACGCATATCGCTGTGTACAGGATATCCAATTCCCTGAAAAGCATCCATAAGAGATTTGGCCATAGCGGCGAACATAACCATACCTTGTGTGTAATTGAATCTATGGCGGACTTCAATTTCCGTGTTTTCCCTCCCCGCTATGATGATAAATTGCTCATCTGTTGGTTTCAGTATTTCTGTAGCCCTGGTTATTGCATCGCTCATATTTATTCCTCCTCATGGATGATTTCGGTTACTTTTTCTTTAGCAAAGTATTCAATAATAATTTTCAGGATTTGTTCCAGGTTTTTATCAGTAAATTCGATACATTCATCATTACTCTTTACTTTTCTGATTTTTCCTCCGGAAGCAAGCACGTAAGTAATCTTCATGACTTATCCGATCGTCTTTCCTTTTTTCTCGTTCCGTTGTGCATCGATAATCAGTTAAGGCAGCAAAGGCAGTAATTTCTCGTATTCCTTTAGATAGGACAATGCATCTGTTCTCGGCTGCCACTTATCAATTGCTTCTTGTTTCTCAAAGAATCTAATCACTTCCTGCAGCGTCATCAATTTTTCCTTTCATGATTCTTGAAACAATTCCTTCCCCTGTGCTGTTTGAACTGACATTGTAAATCGGTGGATTCGTTGTGATACAAACGCTCCCCGCTGTAGTAGTTCCTTTCACAACATTCGGATCATCGTCAGACCATGTGCAATAAGGTTTTTCCCACCACATTGGGGGATTCTGATACCATGACGGTGGCGTTTTGTGCCAATCATCAGCAATTGGCACGTATGGTTTTGCTTCGATTTTGTGATCCTGCACCGGGATGGCAGGAATGGTAAATTTATCAACAGTTACCTTATTGTCCTTATTGTCGTCTTCCGTTATTGTGATTTTGTATCCTTCAACATGAATTTCAATCGGTTTCATTCTTTGCTCCTTCCCAATCAATTTTTGATCCGCATTTTTGACAAAATACCCAGAATCGTCCTAAGTGTGTTGCGCATCCACCGCAGCGCCATCGATTTCCAATCTTGAATGGCTTAACCGGAGAATTGTATCTGTCATTTTTTCCGTCTCTATATCCTTTTTCGTATTGATCGCGGTCATAATTCAGTGCTTTCAGCAGTTCCGCTCTATTCACATCAATTCCATATGACTTAATAACGCTCATAAGGTTATCTTCTAATTTCTCAGTCATATTTCTCTCGATAATTCTGATTGGGCTATCGTAACTCATCTCTCTCCTTACTGTTTTTCTTTTCGGTAATACTTATATCGATCCATGTCTTTTTTGTAAATCCAACACTCAACGCCGGAACAAGTGGTCGCGTAAATAACATTGTCATCATTTTTCGGTACTCCATATATAGTCAGCCATTCTCCGACTAAATCATGTGTCCAATATACGGGTTTTCCTTCCATTTGTCTGAGTTGTTCCCATGTAAGCGGCTCATTTTCCGCAGCTTTTAATTTCATCTGAACATACTCAGGCAGAATTTCTTGATAACCTTTCAGATAGGCAATCGCTTCATCTCTGATATTCCAATCTTCGGTCTGTTGTCTTTGATCTAAAAAATAGATAACCTGTTCAAGACTGTGCATTTATTCTCTCCTTACTGTAAGCTTGTCTGTAGGCTTGCCATGTCTTTCCATATCCAGAAATAGTCAAATAAAATCTCCCACCATCTCGTACAAATGTGAATAATGTAGGCTTACCAAATGTCGGACGTTCGGGGTTTTTTACAATTAAAGCCCATCCCGTTTGTTGTTCATCATCCATGTACTCCACCCACACAGGTTTCCCTTCCATGTCTTTCAGTTCGTTCCAACTCAACGGCGGATTCTCTTGCAGTTCCGCCCACCATTGCTTCAAAGCAACGTAATCAGCAGATATACCCTCCATCTCCGCTTTGGCTTTCTGAAAATCCTTAGCCGCCTTGATGAGCTTATCCTGCTTTTTCTCAATCTCCGGACCCTTTTCCGCCCACAGTTTACGGTCAGCCTCCCACTGGATCTTGTCTGAACGGTACATTTTCAGGTAGAGGAGTGTATCCTTCGCAAGATAATAACCTTCATTTTCATAATCACCTTCCGTTGGATTTGCTGTCATCTCTGTGAGATCTTCAATCAACCCATCAAGCGTCTTCATCTTTTCTGTCTTCCATTCTGATTTTTGCATACTCATTCCACTGTGAGCGGTCAAGGTGTTCAAATAATTCCGTCATAATCTTTGTAGCTTCTCCGATTGCCCTGATAATCTGCCATGTAAATCCTCCCATAGTTACAATCAACAGCATTGTCATTGTAATAAGCATTGTGTTGTCCATCACTCACCTCGTAATTGCTGTTTTATTGATTTCATTTCCTCATCTCCGTAAGATATATCCCACCAAGATTGCACTTTTTTCAAGTGCTCTATCTGTTTATCAGTAAGTAAAAAAATGTTATCTGCAACAACTCTTGCTCTTTTGCTTCTGTCAGGATGTGCAGAGCCGCTGAATTTACATTGACACATCTCAAACGGATATTCGCAAATTGGACATTTATCTTTCATCACTCACCTCTCGTCATCTCCGCTCCACAGTTCGGGCATGCCACCCATTGTCCATCCGCATAGTCTCTGTTATAACTGGGTGCTTCGATGCCATATACATGCATCCCTTTTCCGCACTCTGAACATTTCCAAACAGGGTCACCACCGGGCGTGACATATCCGTGAACTTCTATCCACTTTCCCTTCTTCCGTTCTGGCTCTATGGTCGGCGCATTCTCAAAACCGTCGAGACTTGTTCCATCCAAATCAGCAATAACTCCATCAATTATTGCTTGCGCGGTCAGTGAACTGTCTTTAAATTCGATCTTATCGAATTCTAATTTTTTGGATGTTTCCTTTAAAAATTCAATAAAAGCATCTGCATCAATTAATCTCATCCGTCCTTCTTTCTTTTTTGTATGCTTCCCATTCCGTTCCCATATTAACTTTCCATAGATGACCGTTATAAGGAACTTTCGCAACATCGAAAGATATAAAATAAGCTATTACATCTGCTTTTATATCCGTAATGAGAACCCATTTCTTTTGTTCTTTCCACTCAACTAAAACAGGTTTACCCTCGAACTGTTTCAACTCTTCCCAGGTTAGAGGAAAATTTTCGTCTTTCCAAATTTCGTCTTTCAAAGAATTGAGTTCTGTTACTGTATCATGATATTTTTTCTCTATTGTAGGTATGTATTCTTGATACTCCTTCAGGTAGTATAGTGCGTCCAGTTTGACAGTTGTTCCTTCAGGATCACAGCTTGGGCAATAAGGACAATCATCATTGCAATTACCTAATTCATCAATTGGATTTAAGCAATATTCAATTCCTTTGATGGTTTCATCGAGCGTTTTTAAAGGTGTTTTCATCATTCCTCATTCTTTAACAGATATTTGTTATTGAGAACCTTCATTGATAATGAAGCACTGATCAGCGGTGAGAATACAGGTTCTGTAGGTCTGATGACGATTCCTTCTTTCTTACCACCGTTTGGATATTCACCGTCAGCCCGTTCAAGTAACGCCTCCACCGTTGGATACCTGGATGGAAGATCATAACCAACTTCTTCAATGGGAACTGTAAGCATATCAAGAACTCCGCATACATTCTGTAATTCAGTAAGTCCAACACGCTTTCCATTTACACGGACATTGAATACGTACCATTCAGGTTTTGCAAGCTTCAGGCGGTTCTTTTGGATTCCCGGAGCGCATAATTCACCCTGGATCGTCAGTGTCTTGATTGCTTCGCTCTGGTATTCACATCTATCCATGAGAAGTTCCATCTTCTCTTTATATCCACGTTCTTTGACAAGCCGATAGAAGGAGCTGGTGTCATCATCTTTGTATTCAAAGTTATGCCCGGTGACATGGAAACCGTTCTCATCAACACTGACAGAATGTGAAGATCCATCCATCTTTGTACTGATATAGTATTCCAGTCCTGCAAACGACTGTATCAGCTCCGGATTTTCCTGCACTCTTGTTTCATCGGTATGTGGTACATCGTAAGGCAGCTCTCCCATGATCGTACCGCCGGTTGTAACCCGTTCCTCTATTTCCCATTTTCGCACGCCGAGGATATCTGTCACATCATCACCAACATGATAGATTGCTTCTGTCAGTTCTGGAAACTCTGATATTGGCATTAACAAGCCTTGTGATATTTGACCACGGAGCTTTAGTGTACGAAGTTTAAATCCTTCACCCATCAAGTCAGTCTTCTTGTAACTTGTTGCTCGTAAGAATTCGAATTCGGGACGTACAGGAAGGAAGCTATCAATCTCGAAATAAACAGCATCGTTACCTTCTTTAAATTGGTCTTTTTTGATAACAACCTGCCAACCTAACACATGAGCTAATTCAAGTCGATCTGCTCCGTCAATTGGTTCAATTTTCCAAATCTTTTGAATACTGGCTAATTTGCGACTCATTTTATTCTCCTTAGATTATTTGCGCATTCGTGAAATAATAATGATGATTCCGGTGATTATCCATGCGATTCCAATCACATTGCGAATGATGATATCTTTTTGAGACACGTAAACCCACATAGAATATCCTTTACTCAATATAATCAATCGCAGCATAAATATCAGCCGGAACATTTCCTGCCCATACAAAACTATTTTTCAGGACATATTCGTTGTAGCTGGCGGCGGTCTTGTTGGCTCTCATCTTTGCCTGTTCTGCCCAGCCTTGCTTTTCTGCGGTATCTGCATCTCTATACTGCTTATATGTCAACACATCAAAATTCCAGGAGGATATCATTGCACGGCAAGTATCTTCAACTTCTTTCCGCTGCTCGTATGTGATTTCGTCGGTTTTATGCATTGTGAATCTGTACTGATTCCAGATCGATCGTCCGGTTGGTGTCAATTCAAAGAATATCACTCCGATAATTAAAATGACTGCTAAAATAATCCCTAACCATTTCCAAATTTTCATTTAGCTCACCTTCTTTTTGTTTTTAGTTTTTCAGTAATGTGTCAACATCAAAAGGTACATCGGAATAAAGATACGATCCGACCCATTCCATGTAATTACCATTGACCGTGAAGAAAAAGATCCCATCTGGGTTTTCTCCATACGCTCCATCAACATCCGGGAGCCAGCGGTTGAATCCAAATGAATCATCCGGATGGATTTCGTAATATTCACTATCTGGAGTCAGATAATTCCGCAGTGAGGATACCTTTCCGTCAACGACAAAATTACCGATGACCGTACCCATTGGAGAGAATAGCAGGATATAACCAAGCGGTTTCGCAACCGGGCAAATCAGTGTATTGGCTTTTTCACGCTGTCCATTCACCCAATACGTCCGACGTATCAAGTTGTAGCGTTCTAATGAATACTCAACATCGTTCGGTGTCGGCTGGTTCTGCGCCAACTTATTTCCAATATTCAATTGACTTCTCACATCATCTCTTGCTGTATAAGAATCCGAACCGCTTTCATTGCATCCGGTAGTAATGAGCATTACAAAAATACAAACTAAAATAACAATTTGCTTTTTCATGAATACACTCCAAATTATTTTCAAAATTTTTTTGTAATTGGCTTTATAAGATGCTGGAACACTTCTTGTTCGAGATCAATTAACTCTTCCGGTTGTTTTATTCAGCAGTTCCGCATCAAGATGAGTCTCCATATCTGAAATAGCTTGATGCTTCATCTGTCCATGTAACCAGTTAAACATTCCGCAAGGCTTAAATTCCCGGCAGTTCTTTTCATTGCAATTACACGCAGGAGTGAACAATCCACGATAGATGTCATCCTTCTTGCAAATCTCATAAACGATTCTTGCCATGATTTCATGGGTGGTCTGATCTGCTTTAAAACAGAGACGCTTCCTTGCCATGAACAAAAGCTCCGCTGCGTTGATATCCATGATGTGAGTTACAGGAGCATCCTGACGATCCGCTCCACGTTCCGGGTTCTTGCGTTGTGACTGAACGTAATGCTCCACACCGTATTTATGACGAACAAAATGAACAGAATTACAATACGGGATATCCTTCATCATGATCGTGAACATTAGTGTCCTGATTGGGCTGTGTTCACTGCGGAGAATCTTTCGCTTCCATTCATCCGTCGGCTCGTTCGGAGCATTGAATTTTCCTTGTGTTGCCCTTGCGAACAGAAGGCATCGTTTCCAATCCTCTTCTGTGGGATATCGCAAAATCTCAATTGACCAATTCTTTATCATTGTCTCTCCTGTCTTTTAATTCCTTCAACCATTCAACAAGGCGCATATTCCAGGTAGCAATCTCTCGTGCTTCCTCTCGTGCTTCGTCTGATGGCAAATATTTATAGATTTTTGTAAATGGTTCAAAATAAGATACAGCCTCATCAAGCGTTTCAGGATATTTCTCTCTATTCGGTTTTTGTATCATCACCTAATTTTTTTGATTTCGGTTCAGGTTTTAGGTTTCCGTCTGTCGCAATCAGCTCCATCTCAACGGTTTTTAATCTTCCTTCGAGTTTTTCTATATACTTAGTCATGCCTAAAAAATAGATAACTATTAATCCAAACATTAATCCAACTATTATTCCGCCAATCATTTCCGCTCTTTCCGATAGGCTTGCCATGTTTTACCAAGATTGTCCTTACTGTAAGCAAAATGATTTTCCGCACGTCTGTCAGAATATATACAAACAATATTTTCTTCGTAAACTTCTGAAATAATTTCCCATTGTCTTGAAAAAACAAATTCTTTTGTTCTCATTGCCTCTTCGGAATCATCCCATTCCACCCACACAGGCTTGCCTTTCATGGTTTTGAGCTCATCCCATGTGAGCGGCTGGTTATCCTCAAGGTCTGCCATCGCTTTGATATAGCTATACTGTAAAGTGTGGTACTCCCTCAGGTAGTGGAGCGCATCCTGCAAGAAACAACTTTTCACACAATCGTCTTCACGGTAATGGCATTCAAAACAGCCTTTTTCTTCAAACAGTTTGGCGTAGAAGTCTACGCCTTTTATCACTTCATCAAGCGTCCTCATCCCCTCTCCTTCCGGTAGGCTTGCCATTTGTCAGGCTCATAGTCATCTCTGGTAAGGACGAATATCCGATCGTCGCAATATCTGAAGTATTCAAGATCGTTATCGACCTTATTCGCGATCAGCACCCATGCGCCATCTGATGACCATTCCAGCCATACAGGCTTTCCTTCCATGGTCTTCAACTGTTCCCAGCTCAACGGCGGATTCTCTTGCTGTTCCGTCCACCATTGTCTCAATGCCACATAGTCTGTCAGTACTTCATCGAACTCTGCCTTCTTTTCCTGTAAAGTTTTCTTTTCGTTATCAAGACAATGCTCCTCATAAGCGTGCCATTTCATATGTTCCTGGTACTCTCTTAGATAATAGAGTGCATCAGCTATTTCATCAGGATCAGGACGATGCCCAAGGTCTTTTAGACTTTGTTTAACTGATAAATTTTCAATCACTTCATCCAGTGTCATCATTTCACCTTTTTCTTGTAAATCTTGTATCCCATCACCTGAAACTGTCCATTTTCATCTGTGGCATTTGGATATATGTACGGTGTTGAGCGTAAATATGGATCAGCTTCTTTATTTGTCACCGGTTCAAATTCTTTGTATTCCTCCGCGAACTTTTCCAATATGCCGATGACCTTTTCTTCAAACTCAGTCATTCCGTTCAAGTTTCCTTTCAACAAGTTCCATGACTGCGTAATTGGCGATATCAAGGAGCGTATCTTCTATTGATTCGTCTGTAACCTTTTGGATGTGTCCGGTGATCAACGTTTTCAGGCGATTCAGTTTGTCTTGTAGCCTGATACAGATAGCTTCGGGATATTCTTTACGGAGCTTTGAAAAGCTGTCACCATAATCAGCGTTCTTTGCTTCATAGGTTTCAGTCATCTTTTTACAGATTTCACGATGGATTTCAATGTTCGTCATTTTTCGATCCTTTCGCCAAGCTCTGCCATTGTTTTGCATTCTTTGCTTCTGATTCGACAATCTTCAATAGCATTGTTGTGATATCCGCTCTGCCGACAATTCGCCCCATCGTAAAATACGCAGCAGCTTCAGGATTCTTTTTTCCAAGCTCATATATTGCTTCATTCACAGCATCCATCGCCAACTCACTATCCAATCTTTCAAAATTCAGATCATCCATATCTTCAATCCTTTATTTAAAAAAAGCCTGCCTGCGGTTCACAGGCTTTTTGTTGGGAGACAATTTTTCTGACATAAGAGCACCCTTTATTTCAATTCGATTTTTTCGAATCACTTCTAAATCACAAAGGACATTCTCCTTTCTATGTCAAAAAAAATTCCGCAGTAAACGCGAGGGCACATCCCTCACGAACGTTCTCAAAAATGGAAGGATCCCCGTCTGCGCCGAACAGGTCTCCTTCCGTTTAGGGTATATTTTTCGGAGTTCTTTTCAAATGAAGAAATGGCGCATTATGAAAAACAACCATTGCCATTGGTTGGTATTTCCAACAGCCGCCCCGGGTGGCCGACGGCTGAAGACATTTAGAGAATTTTCAGTTTATTCAGTTGTAGTCTGATTAACAAACAAGCAATCCACCAAAGTGCAAAGTTGGCAGTGATTCAAATAGCAAAATAAAATATTTTCTAATGTCTTATTTATTAATCTCATCCGGTAAGACACGAGCCAATTGCTCAACGATGTCCTGAGCCGTCAACGGGACTCGAACCCGTATCTTCAGATTGGAAGTCTGTTGCACTGTCCAATTGTGCTATGACGGCTTACGTGACGCTGAGAATCCATCACAGATATAGATTTATTATGCAAAACTGTAAATATTTTTATTTGTAAAGCGGTTAGGGGTAATACCGCTCTCCTGTTAGTATAGTTTTTTATCTCAGTAAAACGCAAGGGTATTTCCCTTACGAACGTTCTTTATTGAAAATTTCCGTTAATTTTTCAATTGCGTTTTTGCAAGTCTCCGATTCCTTTTTCATTTCAAGGTATTCCAGTTTCTTTTGAAGGATTTCAAGCATTTCGATGAATTGCCTGTTTGCGAAAGCGATACCTGTTTGTGCGTACACAAGCACATCGTCAGCCGCATCATCGTAATCTTTTTCCTGTTCAATCAAATAGTCATAAAACATTTTGCAGATGGTCGCCACGGAGAATCCCATATCCTCAATAACATTGTCTGTCGTATTCGCCATTCCTGACTGAACCAAGCCGTCCCCGATATTGTGTGAAACGACATATGCCAATGTCAAGCCTTTTTCATGAGCCAATGTTTCAAGCTCTTGAGTAAATTGAGCAACCTTTCTATCAGCTTCTTCTTGCGTCATTTTCATATTCCTTCTTGTTGTAAAACATCTCGCATAAACTGTTAGCATCTGTTTTTAAGTTGCACTGTGGCTCATTGTAGGCTATCTCCGGCATCCGACAGAGACCATCAGTCCAATAATCGCAATCAGAGCATTTGTTATCTAACCAACTACTCATTTACGCCACCGATAAAATAACAATAAAAAAATCGAAACAAGACACCAGAGCAGAGCGATCAAAGTTGAAATTTTCAAATCGTTCCATATCATTCCGTAAAATATCCTCTGGAATCAAAAGCAAGCGTTTTATCAGAAGCGAAATTAACAAGCAGTCGATATGGATATTCCTCATTTTGCCGGTACACAGCTTCAACATTACCGATAACAGGGATATGAAATGCTTCACACGCCTCGGCTTCCTGCGCCGTACTGTAATGAGTGTGACAAAGTTCACATTCGTATGTAACACGTTCGATCATCAACTCCTCCACAATGCGACAACCAGCAGCACAAGAACGATAAGCAAGAGAATAAGCCCTGAATCTGCAATGATTTCCACAATTATTTCTTTCCTAAGAATTTGTTGACAAAGTAAATCTGCCCTTTCGGGAGGATTTTCGGTGTTTTATTGATTCTTACTGATCCATCAGATAAAACCTGCGTTGATTCTTTGATTTCAAATAATCCCATTTCCATTGACTTCTGTGTAGGCAGGTTCTTTGATGATCCATTCTGCATAAGATATCCGTTTCCACGGAGCCAATCGAAAAACCGATTCTGTCCCATGTTAACGCCGTTCTGTTTGAGGATTTTTGCCATTTCACCAACAAGGATACTTGTCTTTGAAGCGCTTACCGCATCCGCAAACTGCACTTTCGGGAGCATTTTAGCATTTTCTTTTTCAAGGCGTACTGTCTCTGCTTGCGCAAGCTTCCGCATTTCTCGTTCTTCTTTGAGTTCTGTGATGATTCGGATCATCAGGTCAGGGTTGTCCAGAAGCTCGTCTGCTGCATACATCCCATGTTTACGGATAGAAGGGATAACTTCATGCGCAATCCAACGCTTAAATTGTTTTGCTTCTTTATTTCTGCTTCCAAGCACCAGAGTATATAATCCTGGTTCATTCACAAAAGACATATAAGATTTTCCTGTTGCAGCACTATCATTTGAAATGAGAGTGGTCTTTTTCTCGTCGTCATCAAGTCTTGTTAATGCTTGTGATGGATTTCCGATTTCTAATGCCTTGCAAACATCTGATGCCACAAACCACGGTTCGCCGTCAACAATAAATGTCCGCACCTTTCCGAATTCAGAAACAAACGTCCTAACTTTACCGAATTCAGGATTTTCAAAAATTGTAATTTCGTTATTCATCATTCCATTTCCTCGTCGAGCCATTCCTCAAATTGCTGCCAGCATTGATCATACGTATCAGATGTACATTTATATTTTCCGAATCGATCAGGCTTATACATAACACATTCAAGACAGGTTGTGTGAAAAAACAATTTTCCAAATAACCTGAAAACTGCGTCTTCTTTACTAATTTCGTCTAACCATTGTCTATGCGTCATAATTCGTTAAAAGTGCTGTTTGACGGTTGACACTCCCCATGCCTAAAGGCAGGAGATTCTTAAGAAGGTTGCTAAGATAGCCTTATTCTTAAAGGGCTTGCCAAAAGCCCGCTACCCAGTCTTTCAAAATTGAAATTCTGTTTACATTTCCGTTACCGCCTTATATCCCCATAACTGAAGCAAGGGGTTTTACGGCTGTTTTCAGATAACCGATTACATAGAATCGAATTTATCCTAAAATGCTATTTCGTCTGTATCTTCGTTGAGGATTTCCGGCTCTTTTCTCAGTCCGCCGAGTTCAGAAATATCGTGATAATTGCCATTTTCATCAAACCAGTCATCCTCAACCCATTCATCAGGCTGCGCACCCCAAGACCATTCAAATGCCATGGTAAACCTCCGTTTTTTCAAACTATTTATTTGTCATTCAACTTACATTATTTATTATATATGTTTTTTATTATTTGTCAATGTTTCTATTTTATTTTTATGATTGTATTCTTGTTTTTTTCTGCATTATTATTCAAACATTAAAATAGCTTTTCTTGATACGGTCTAAGTGGCGTCCGGTAATCGTTATCCACACAGTACAAAACTTCTCTGCGATACACGTTATTCGTCTGAGCAGCAAGGGTTACTTGCTTATCAGTCTCCCACACAACACCACCGAGACTGTATGAGCTGAAATAGACAGGATAGGGTCTGCTGATCGCCCAATTATAAAAAGCCCCGCTGTCAAAAATCTGACCATAATCATTTGCTATGTTTTCATAAATATTCTGGTATGGAATATCACAGTAAACCACATCACCATCCTGGTATTTGTAGTCACGGTAATCCATACAGGTCATTTGCAGACATTGCTGCCGATCTAAATTTTCAAGCTTCTGGATTCTCTCAAGACGTTCAAGGTGATCCATTTTTGACAGAGCTTGAAGTTTTTTTGCGTCCGGGTTATCCGGGTTTGCTTCAAGCTCTGCTTTGCATGTTTGGTTTAGCTCTATTCTCCGTCCTTTGATGGTATCAATCACATTTTCAAGATTCAGATATTTCAAATCTGATATCGGTGTTCCGCTAACACAGAAATCATGTCCCTGGTGTTTATATTCTTCAATATCTTTACCATAAAGATACGATTTGCCATCATTACCGAAGCTCCAGCAGGTCTTAATATAACCATCCGTATCTTTCAAACGCAAGAAGTCATCACGGCTGATCCATTGCGGTTTGAAATTTTTGTAATTATATTTTCCGTCAATAGCATCCTGAATCACTTTCGGCAGCAGCGGGTTAATATCGTTGTACACAACCTGTTTCCACTTGTAAGACAGCAGCGCACAATGACTGATTGCGAATCCACCGCCGAAAAGGTCTATAAAACGCTTTCCTGACGGTAAATGAGCGATAATATCTTCTGCAATGCTTGACTTGCTGCCCTGGTAAGGTATGCCGTATGTAGCCATTAAATCCATCCTCTGGTAATGATGATTGCTTCGGAATCATGGAGGAGCTTCTGTCGGCACTTTCTACCACCGAATTTCGAATATGGACATAGCAAACAATCATGATCGCCAAGACAGCATTTCAATCCTTCGAGCACGATTTTTGATTTGATGATATCGCTCACTTTGTCTCTTCCTTCTTTTCTTCAAACATGTAGCAATACATATCATCATCAACTTTGCGCCAAGCTTTGTTTCCTTCACTCCACAATGGAATCAGGCACATTCCATTGATTTTATATTTACAGTTTTGACATTTTTGTTCCATCTTTTTATCCTTTAATTGATTAAATAAAGATCTCCAAATTTGTCCGGCACTTATTTACTTGATGTTAAATTGTTTACAGGGGATTCAAAAAGCCGAAAAAAAAAATTGTTATTTATTTTTACTGAATTTAGCAGTCTCAACCGTCATTGCGCCATTGTATCGGCTGCTTCTCGATTCATCGCTGTACACCCTTTGCGGTGTTTCCCCGAGCTTGTAACAAATCATCTGAACGATTCTTGCGCCAACCGGGATACGGATCGTATGTACGCCGTCATTCTTCAATTCAAGTGTCAATCTTCCATGAAATCCGGCATCCACAACACCAGCCATCATGTGGTTTATAAACATCCTGCCGAGTGTAGACTTTGTAAATATCTGTCCGCAGATATCATCCGGCATCGTCACAAATTCCTGGGTAACACCGAGGAGACACTCATTAGGGCGCAGTGTAATATACCCATCATCGGATTGGTAATCAGTCCAATAAGCCAAATCGTATAATTTCCGCTCTTCTTCGCACGAAAAGCCATACATAACATCGTTGTTGATTGTATTTGGGCGTTTGAAATCTTTTGAAATCGTCAGGTCAATTGAATTTGGATTCACCTGGTTTATTAGATCTTCTTTTGTAACGCCGTCAGATTTTTCAAAATCAAACATTGAATCTATACGCATAATTATTTGGTTATCTGTTAAAATCATTTTGAAATTCCTTCCGTAATGAGATGATAATTCTGATGAAACGCAGGTCTTTGAGTTAACCTGAATTGTCCGTTTTCATACTGATCCAGTTCTTTGAGTTTCCTGTCAATTATCCTGGTAATTGCTGTGGGTGTCATTTGTGGTTGGAATCTGTCACAAAGTCCATAAGGCGATACAATCTCCTTCATACACTCCAGTTTTCCGTTCTTATAGGCTACCACGTGACCGCAATTTTTACAGCAATGTCTCTTTTTGTTTAAAGATTGCACTCTAATACCTCCCCCGTCGGTTTAAAAACTAAATAATTTCTCAATTCTCTTGATAAACGCATTTCACAAACCGAATCCATCATCGCATCAGTCATTTCCAAGGCAACATTTTTTCCGTATTTTTTTGCGATCCTGGAATGAAATATCTGTCCGCGTTTTGCTGAACGTGCATCATTCAAATGCTCTGCCATTGCGGAAACGATATTCTGATATTCCGTGATTTCGTCATTCGTCATACTTGCTATATTGAACATTGTCTGTAACCCCTAACTTTGCAATCAGCCGCTGCATAGCTGCCTTCACATCATTTTCTGTCCATCCATCGTCATAATCTTCCGGTACTTCCTCGAAATCCTGTGTTTGTACCTCTGGGATAACCGGAGTTCGCTTCATTCTCAGATATTCAGATATTGGTCTGCTCATTTGCACATCACCCAAAGCTTTCCAAGTAAGGCCCCTGCGACCTTGCTTCCGTAACGCTCCGTCATTTCATCAAGAAAATTATGCTCCGCAAGGTATATTGTTTCTCGATTTTTCGTTTTACTGATATTAACCTTCAACTCTTTCAACCAGTCAATATCCTCTTCCAGCACCCAAGCGTCTGTATCGGTCTGTCTTACTTGAGACCAATCATTGACCTTGTGAATATTCAGCGGTATTTTTTCTTCAGTTACTTTTTCTGACATATTAATCAGCTCCTTTTAAATCATTCATTACGCAGCAGGCTCTTTTTTTAATTGCGCCATAATAGCTTTTCGTCTTTCCGCTGCTTTATCCGGATCGTATTCAGCTTTCATACCTTTCGTTGTTAACCCAATGCCGTACTTTTCACGGTAATACTCTTCCGCTTTTATCTGTCTGGCATCATATTCTTCCCATGTTTCAGGTCGTGACGGTTCAGGTAGAGCCGATGTATCAGGTGCGGCAATTCGCCAATCTTCATTCTGCTGAATCTGCGGTGGCAGAGCGTAATACTCAGCTTCACGTTGTGCAAGTTCCCGGTACGAAGAACGGATCATAGATGCCACAACTGTCTGAAATTGAGCTGTTTCCACGACACGCCAATCACGGAGCTGTTTTGGTGTTCCGACAAGTTTTTGAAGAATCGGAGGCAAAAGTTGAAATTGCTTCAGCGCATCGTCTTTACCGTAAGCTTTTTCAACGGCGTTGCTGATTTTCTGAAAAGCTTCCATCTCTGTCATCTGCCCACTCATTTTGCTTCTTGCCATTTGATGTCGAATGTCCGCAATAGTAGGCTTGTAGCTCATCAAGTTGATTGTGTTTACAATTCCCTGCATCACTAAAGCAGGATCGTCGTTTTTGAACATCACAGACCATGTCTTCAGCACTGAATCTTTGTCGACACCGTCATAAAATTTTTGACCGTAATTACTTTCAAGAAGCATGAGCATCTCACCAATATTTTTCAAAGTCATCATAGGTCAATCACATCCCCTGCTTCTAAAAAATTCTCATTCATCTCTGCTGATAGCCGTTCAGCTCTTTCGATCCAGGTTTCTTCTTTGGGTTTTATTTTTTGGCGTTGAACTTGTAGTTTCTCGACACCATCACGGTTCGCCCAATTTTGCAAAGTCAGATTGTGATTTCGTTTAGCGTACTCTTTTCTTCGCTTACCGCTTTCGTCGATTTCGATGTACGTGTCTAAACTCCGAATCAGTTCATCCGCAGCTTGAGATCCATATTTTTCACAAAGTCCGTTGTATTCATCTTCACTTAATTTCACATTTTCAAAATTTCCAAAAGTTTTCAAATTACCACGTTTGGATTTTTTTTGCGTGACGGATGACGCGTTAGCGTCACATTCACTCTTTTCTTTTTCTTCTCTCTTCTTTTCTTCTCTTATCTTTTCTTTATCTTCTTCTTTTTCTTCTTCTTTTTCTAACGTGACGATTTTTTGCTTTGCGTCACATTGAATTTCCGTATCGTCACGTGACGGTTGCGTGACGGTCGTCACGTTGTTGCGTGACGGTTGCGTGACGGTCGTCACGTTATCATGTGACAGTTTATTGTTGTCTCGATATTTTTTAGAACGCTCTGCGTCACTCATGTTTGCATTTTGTCTCTTTTCAAAATTCGTGACGATAATTACATCGTCTTCATTTTGGTAAAGCAATCCGGCATCGATTAAGTTGCGAAGAGATTTCTTGATTTCGGATTCTTTCATGTATAATTCGAGAGAAATATCCTCAATAGAAGGTAAGGCTCCTTCTAAATCTTCATATCCGGCAAGCAAAACTAACTTGAAAAACACAAGCTGATCTCGCTCTGAAAGCTTCCTGATTTTTCTGTCATGCAGTGATTCTGTATAAAATTTGACCCAACTTTTCATCGATGAAGCACCTGACTTTCAATTTGATTTTTAGAATTTTCAATTCCGCTGCCGGAATTTTCATTGGAATTTTCTCCAGGTTTTTCAGAATTTTTATTTTGATTTTGATTGTTTTCTGTCCAACTTTCATCAGAATTTTCTGAATTTTCGTTAGTGGTTTCTGAATTATCTGAACCATTTTCTGTCGGTTCATGTTCAATTTCATTGTCTTCCGGATAAAATTCTTTGAAAATTTCTATCATTTTTTCAACATCATTACTGTCGACAACATCTAAAAATTGGTAAATTTTTCTGAAAAGCGAATCGGAAACCTCTTCGTTGCTCAAAAGTTTTTGCATAATGACATGTTTGTTCATCAAAAAACTCCTTTAATTTTTAGAATTTTTTTGTAAGTTTTGTTCTTCCAGATAATCAAAAAAGGTCTTCGGCTGATCTTCAAAATTCAACATTTCATTAACCGCTCGGTTATAAAAATCTTTGTAAACTTCAAATCCAAAAGCATTTCGGCCAAGATCATGCGCTGCCCGCAGTGTAGAGCCGCTGCCGGCACATGGATCGATAACAACATCACCTTTATCTGTAAAGATAGATATGAGCTTCTGTAATACTTTTATGGGTTTCTGTGTGGGATGAATGCGCGGAATGTTTGCTCCGTCCTTCTGCCATTCAAACCAGTTCAGGATCATGTGCCCATTGTTGTTGAATTTCGGCAGCTTGTCTCGGTAAAGCACTAAGGCGTATTCCGTGGCACCGCATATTCGCATATTGGCTTTTAATACCTGGGGCGATGTATGTTTCACAAATACCAACGGGATGTAGTTTACAAATCCATGCTTCTTCGCATTCTCGATCACCATCTGCTGTTGTTGGTAAGAGCAGAAAACGATCATGCAAGGACTTTTTCCACGCTCTTTAGGTTCTTTGATTAACAGCTTGCTGCAAAAGTGGAAGTATTCCGCAAGGTTGAAGTTGTAATCAGTAAAGAATGCAGCTTTTCCTGCTTTATCGCTTTCTCCGTTCTTGTTATCACCATCAACATACCATTGAGGATTAGAACCATAGAAATTTCGTCCTATACTATACGGAATGTCGCAAATAACTAATTGTGCTTTTGGAATGTGATATCCGCGAAAATTTTGGTAACTGTCATGGTATAGTTCGCACTTCAACGTCACTTATACATCTCCTAAAGGTTTTTAAAATTTTTGAGCATTCTGCTTCCAAAATGCTCAAAGAAATCAAAAAATCAGATCTGTTTTTTTTATGCGGCTTTTGTACCTGTAGCCATGATACAAATGTTACCGGCAATTACTTCGTGTGCCGCAGAGAGGAGCATTTGAACAAGGTTATTGTTCTTTTCTTCAATTGATTCACCATTCACATTGCTGTGAATTTCAAGACCTTCACCGATTTTCTTGATCGTTACATAGGATTCCGGAATTTTGATCGGCATCTGGAGCGGCTCCGTAACCTTTGATTCCGTCGGGTTTTCGATTTCCTTCACGCCAGCATAAAAGGTGTATCGGTTTTCTTCTTTTACACTCCATGCCTTTTGAAGATAATTATTGACACCCGTCTTACTGATGATATAGACAAGCATCTTGCGCTCTGCATCGAATATCTGAGCATGGTTTTTCGGATCTTTGTATTGACCAAGGATGTTATGTTGATTCCTTCCGGTCAGTACCTTTTCAATATGCTTTCTGTCAAACCACAGCCGATTTCCACGTTTGTAGTAAGTGACATCCACCTCACCCATCCGGCATACACCGGACGGGGAGAGTGTTTCATAATTCTTGTTGGTGCTCATTTTGGCAAATCCTTTATTCAAATTGTCACAATTCTTAGAAAGGGAGGTCTTCCGGGAAGTCGTATTGTCCCTGATTCATCTGCTGCGTTTGCGTTTTCTGCGCTTGCTGCTGCGGCTGATTCTGTTGGTTCTGTTGCCCGAAGGTCTTATATCCGGCAATTACACGAACAGTCTCGGCTGAGACATCGAAAGCAGCACCATACGTGCCATCAGCGCGTTGAAACAGCTTCGGGCTTCCCGTTGCAGGATCACAGATCAAACGCCCTTCTACGTAAGCTGTGGAGCCCTTCTGAGCATATTTACTGATGTAATCAGCAGTCGCTCCGTAACAGGTTACACGGAACCATGTGGTTTCTGTTTTCTTTCCGGTCTGTTGCTGTTGCTTCTGTGACAAAGTTCTGTCTGTTGCCAACGCAAATGTAGTAACCGGAGATCCATCTGGCATAAAACGAGCTTCAGGGTCACGACCAAATTTTCCAATCAAAGTAAGTTTCTGTACCATAATTAAAATTCATCCTTTCAATTTTTTATTCATTACTATCTTCGGGGCTGAAGAACATCAGCCCCGTTGTTGCCATTTTTGGATTAAAAACCGCCCTGCTTTTTAGCAGTGTCAAAGAGCAGATATATCGCGGTGATGCGGTTTTGTAAGTTTTCCTTTTGAGAAGGTGTCAGTCCATTGCGTTTCAGAGCATCGGTCATCGAGCTAAGAAGTTCAAAAAGTTCCTGAACCTTCATTTCACCGTAAGTTTTGCCATCTTTTGACTGAAAAGACTCGGCTTCTTCTAATGTCATAGATGTTTTGAAGTTTGCTGGTAAACTAAATTTTTTGAGCATAACTTCATCGCCTGGATAATCACTTCTTTCAGTCTGCGGAGCAGTCTTCTTTACTGATTTCTCAGGCGTTGTCGCATCTGGATCGATTAATTCCTTAGTAGGAATATTGAAGACCTGAAACAGCGCATATTTACATGCAGCCGACATCGCTTTATTGGAACTTTTATCAGCACTGTCCATGCCTTCACTTTGTACCACTGCAGATACATGGGAGCCATCTTCAGCATAGAATGTGTATTTCACTTTCAGGACACTGTAGATCAGGTTTCCGCCTTTTGCAGTTGTGCGCTCCTCACGCTTTGCATCAACCACTTCCGGAACGTAGAATACACCGTACTTTGGAAGCAGATTCTGCAATGCGTTCATTACGTCATCGATTCCCCGGTATGCGTACCCTTGCTGAGAATTACGCTGATCCTTACCAATCGCAGGGCATTCTTTCATGATCGATGCGATTTTTCCGTAAATCAAAGGGATAGAATTGTTTTCCATTTCAAATTACCTCTCATTCAAATTATTTTTTTTACATTAACGGCTGCCCGGCAATCGAACTGAGAACAACAACTGCCAAGAATGCCGAAAAAAGTACTAATCCGATTTTTGCGACAAAAGGATGAATAATTTCATCGTCCGTTTCAGTATCAGGTTTTCGATAACTCAAATCGATCATGTTAATCTCCTTCTGTCGTAAGTAATTTGATGACATGGGCTCGCCATTTACTGATGATGTACTCTCTGCTGTATTTCAGTCCTTCTATAGGTCTGAATGGTTTAAAATCCGTTGTCAGATCACAGGAAAGGAAGCTCTCAGCCGTCCGGTCACTGCAATGAGCTGGAACAACACCACACTGAGGACACCAAGATTTACAGTATTTGCAAAGCCCCATGTCAACCTCCTTTGGAATCAGGCGATTCCCATGTATTCGCGATCCACTCCAAGCTGAATGAATTTGTTCAGCATTGACATGAAGCGATTCTCGAAATCAGCTCCGGTTTCGTTATCGCCGATTTCGTAGTATTCCTTTGCTGTGATATACAGGACATCAGCTTCTTCAAACATTGCTTCGACTGATTCAAGATTCATTTTTCAACTCCTAAGGTTTGGTTCGTGCTCGCTCCGCCAAGATACTTGCACTTGTTTTTAATGATGTAATAATTTTATTATTATTTGTAATATTTGTCAAGTGTATATTACATTTTTATTATATTTTGAAATTTATCAAATACTTTCATAACTATAAGAAATTTTTATATTACAGATTAAAAAAAAGCGTTGATATAACTCAACGCTTTTTTTATTGTCTATATTAAAAATTTCAGATGTTCGCTGCTGATATTCGCCAAGTATTACCAATTTTTACAGCTGGGATATCTCCTGTATGGATGCGGTTATATATTGTCTGTGGTGTCACAGACATAATAGAAGCATATTCTTTAATACTGTAATATGGCTTATTTCCGCCCAATTTCATTGCAGCGATCTGTAATTCAAGCTGTTCAATTCGTATTTCCAGCTCCGTTATTTTCCTGGTACATTGGATGTCGTTCATATTTAGTCCTCGTAGAATATCTTCCAATCAACATTAAAATGTTCTGCTAATAATTTCGCATTTTTTATCGTCAGAATTCTGATTCCTTTCTCTATCTGGCAATAGCCTGATTGTCCAATACCTAATATAGCCGCAACTTCACTTTGCGTTAGATTTTTTTCTTTTCGAAAATCTTTTAAGTTCATTTTCACCTCATCACTGTAATTATATCACATTTTGTAATATTTTTATGGTTTATAACAATTTTCGTATTCAATACTATTATTATCTTGAATTATTACTATTAGTGATATAATAATATAAAAAAGGAGAGGAGGCTTGTCATGAATCCGATAAAATTTTTTAGAAAAAAAGCTGGATTATCTCAATCAGACTTAGCTCAGAAAATGAATGTTGTTCAAGGTACAGTCTCGCTTTGGGAAAGTGGAAAAAGAAGTCCGTCTCTGGAAGATATCATTAAATTATCAGAGATTTTGAGTATATCACCTGAAAATCTCTTAAAGTCGGATATTTCTACGACCGAAGAAAACTTTAGAGAAATCAATATTAAATCTGTTCCTGAATTTACAGAAGAAGCATTTACTGTTCCTGTTGTAGCCTCACTCCGTTGTGGATATAATTCATCCGGTCATCCTATCTTTGACGTATTAAAAAAAGAAGAACTTCCACCATCTTATAAAAAAAGATATGGAGCTGATATTGTCCTGGTCAAAGCTGTTGGTGATTCCATGCTGCCATCGATCCGTCCGCGTGATATGCTGATCTGTAAACCAGGAACAGGATGGAGTAATGGCGACATCGTAGTTGTGAATGTAGATGATTCCGACACAATTAAAAGAATCTTTCATGCTAAAGATGGTGGTATCGATCTGAAACCAGACAATGAAAAATTCAAAACAATGCATTTCACACCGGAGGATTTAGTAAATTATCCGCCGCATGTTCTCGGTCGTGTCGTAAGAAACTACGGTCAGGATTTATAAAAAAAAACACGGTGATTGCTTTTTATAAAGGATTATAAATTGTATTATTATTCTTTATAATTTGTCTTATTTTTAATAATTAACAAGTGCATTTTAGAGATATTTTTCTATTATATCTCTTAATCAGCGTGTTCGGGGTTCGAGTCCCCGATGGGTCACTTAATTTTTTAAGCTCCGCCAAGATTCTTAAAAAATTAGTCGTAATATTGATTAATTTGCACTTGTTAACCCACTTAATTATTATTTAAGGTAGGTAAGCAATGGCAAAGGTTATCCGAAAAAACACGCTGACACCTGAAAAAACCAAAATTTCAGATGCGTATGAGTTATTCTTAGGTTCCAGGAAGACTTCTTGCGCTGATAAGACGTATAAAATTTATCACGATTTAGGCAGTCGGTTTATTGTTCCCTCTCTTACAGCTTTATCGGTAACAGGTTACATGGATGATGTAACTGCTGTTGTATTGCGTGCATCTATAAATGAGTACGATCAATCTCATACGAAAGGTGGAGCATGGTTTATATACCGTCATTTGAAAGTCTTTATTAATTGGTATTGGGAAGAAAATGACATTGAAACGCCTAATCCAATTAAAAAGATAAAAATCAAGAAACCGAAAACCCCACCGAAGCAAGGTATCACCCGTGAAGAAATTGATAAATTACTGAAGGCAGCGAAGGAGCAGATTTTTCCTGAAAGAGATACTGCAATGCTTATGATTCTGTCAGATACAGGGATTCGTCTATCTTCTTTAATGGGATTAAAGATCGGTGATGTAAATGTTGCTAAGTCTCAATTTGTAGTCTTTGAGAAAGACCAGGATTTTCATATAAAATCTTTCGGAACGTCGACCGGGAAAGCAATAAAGAAATATTTGAATTGTCTTGAAGATACCAATCCAGAAGATCCATTTTGGTTCAAAACAGATGGAAACCCAATGACAGAAGCAGGAATGAAACAAGCTTTGCGCCGATTATGTAAGGATGCTGGAATCGAGCTTCACCTTTTTCATGATTTCCGCCGATTCTATGGTTTGGAATTGTACAAAAAGACTCATGATATCTATTTTGTTTCCCGTGCTTTGGATCATAAAGATATTGAGGTAACAAAAAGATATCTTGCTATTGATGCAATAGAAGACGCAGAAGCTATTAGATTCATGTCACCTATGGATAACAAGGGTACAGTCACGGTAAAGCGCAAAAAAAGATAATAAAAAAAAACAGAGCGTCAGTTTTTCCCGAATGACCACGCTCTGTTTTTTGCAGTTTTCCAACTGCGGGTTTACCGTATGGATATTTTAACACAATTTATTGGTTTGTGTCGAATTTCTGTTTTCTTTTTGATTTTCATTCAAAAAAAAGCACCTCATTACAAGGTGCTTTATTTGGAATCCATAGAAGGTCGAAAGGTAAGTAGTTGAAAGACCGACGGATTCTTATGCCATCGTAATGGCTATTTCAGAAGCTATCATGAACAATGATCAATGATCTTAGTGGCGATTGGTGGACTCGCACCACCGAAGGGCGTTGCCCGGCTGATTTACAGTCAGATCCCTTTGCTGCTCGGGACAAACCGCCATAAAAGATGATTACCGTGCATACCTATGTCACAATGGCAGTAAACTCGACCACCAACGGCAGGATTCGAACGTGCTCCTGTAATCATCCACTGCATCATTCTGGTATGATACCACCCGCGCTAACATTATTTTTAAGCAGGACTGAATCGCGCTTGTCCTTCTGCGGGTGGTGCAGGATTCGAACCTGCGATGGGCTATTCACCATAGATAGTTTCGATGCATCCGTCTTCAGCCGCTCGACCAACCCACCCTAAAGCGACATTTTTGCGGAAAATATCGCTAAACCGTCGGATGATATAGTCACAACACAATTAGGGCCACCGTCGGTCGTGAACACGGCATGAAGCCGAATTTCGTCATCCTTTAGCCGGGCAGATTGGCTTTGCACCAATGACCTTCTCTTCTTCAGAGAGACGCTCTACTGACTGAGCTACCACCCGTAAAGCGACACTTTTTTGCGCTGCATGGAAAGTCTCGCTGAACCACTGCCTTAATGGAGGTCTAATGCGCATACGGATGATATAGTCACCACCGGGGCACGTGAACACGGCATGAAGCCGAATTTCGTCATCCTTGTTGCGGTGGATTGGAATCGAACCAATGTCCTTCTGGTTATGAGCCAGACGCGCTGCCTCTGCGCTACCCCGCAATGAAGCTTGACTTTTTTAGGGAAAGTCAAGCTGAAAACCCTCCAAACTAACAACAAACTTAAGAAAGGAATGCCTAAATGAACGAAATCGCTATTTAGCTAAATCCTGTGTGCGGACTCGAACCGCAATTGATGGTATTCACCATCTTCACACCTGATCCAGTTGCCTTTCTCACTGCTCTCACAGGATCATCTTATTTTTCGTCCGATATGGTAAAGATGTAAACCGTATCAGACTGGCTCATCAAATTCGCGATTTCGATGAGCTTTGTTCTCCGGTCTGGATTTGCACCAGATGTTGCCTTGGGTGTACTGCGCCTTACTGTACAATGCTGCCGGTGGTGATAACGCTTTCGCTCCCACTAACATCAGCCAGATTCGAACTGACTTTTCCCAAGACTTCTCCTTTTTGAGTACCGGAGAATGCAAGCGTTTTGTAGTGTCATATCATCGGAGTTGATTTCACACTTCCAGGCAAGCTTACTTTTCCTTTATTATCCTTTGTTTGGATAATCGATCAGTTTTGTTTTCTCTGTCCCAACTCTGCTCGGTCACATTTCTGCTCCTATCGTCTTTTGCGTCCAATGGGCAACTTAGCGTACTCGGCAACTTAGGGTACTGATAACGGGTAACTGATTCACCCTTAGACCAGAATCGGTACGCCGTAAGAGAGAGAACCCTTTTGGAGAGTCAAGATCGACGTTTCCGGTCAATGTTTATATTATAGCAGATTGTTTTGATTTTGTACAGATATTAGTTTTAATGTTCTTTATACGATTACGAATTAATATAATAACTGTTATCATATTTTTGTACTGTGATTTTAAATTTATCGAAATCGAAACGTTTAAAAATGAGTTGAATATTTTCTACTCAAAAAATTCAACTCATTTTTGAAAAGTGTCGTTGATTTTCAATTTAATAATTTCTTGTATGATAACTATTGTTTTTTATACAAAAAAAGAGTCTGTTTCCAAGCTCGTAAATTTGATTAGCTGTCTCCTAAATTACATCATATCTCGCGCCAGGATCAATTCTGCTGGCTTTTGTATATTCAGATAAACAACTTTACACATTCGATAAAAAAACCCCGGAAATTAACGCTCCGGGGTTAATTTGATGGTTATTCTCCAAGAATCTCAGTACATTCTTCAACTGTGATCCATTTGCCGACAGCTTTTCTTACTCTGGATTCATTCCAGAGTCCACGGTCATAGTATCCTTTTACAAGATCAAATTTAGGACTGTGATTGTTTGTCATTATGCTTCTCCTTCCAACATCAAAAGATAATCGATATCCGCCTGAATGCGGTCAAACCAGGGCTTTAAAAGCCAATGTAAAAATGATCTCATATTTCCTCCTCTGTAATCATAAGCAGATAATCAATATCCGCTCTTGCTTGCTCAGTTTCTGTTTCGAGTGCTTCGTTCTCCATCGTCAAGAAGTCAACATCAGCACGAAGCTGATCTGTTTCCGTCGGTTCTGGCATAGGGAGCTCGTCGATATCTGATTGTATTTCTTCTGTTGTACGCAGAATAATCTCTTCATCATCGTCTTTGTAAAGCGGGATACCATGCTCTTCATAGGCATCACCCGGTATTTCACCGACCAACCAGCTTTCATCGGGTTCAATGTCTTCACTCCAGTCACAACAAGGATGTACTCTGTGCATTTCATCAATTGTATAAAATATTTTCATATTCTGCTCCTTATATGCAATACATTGCCGAACCACGAATAATCGCATTTACACTCCAGTCTGCCATAGGCGTAAAACCAATTACACCTGAAGTCGTAATTGAAAAAATTCCCGGATTACCTGCATTACCAGCGAATCCAAACAATGAACAACCGCTTGGGTGGGTTGGACAATATTCTTCCGGAAGCGTAGCTAAATTTCTGATCGTACTTGCTGAAATATCCGTTCTTACTTTTACTCCGTCGAAATATAGATAGACAAAAACCCCTATCTTGCGATAGTAAATCATCCCGGAATAAACAGAGGAATTGGACAAGGATTTCCGACCGGAATCCGTTCCGCCAGTGCCGCCCTGTGCAACCGTGACAGGTGTTTTGGAAGTCAGAATATCATACGTTTTATTTTGAGTTAAAGAATCAGGTACCGGTAAGTAATATAATTCCGTATTTGAGTAATCGTCATCATACATGCGAAATGCCATGCGATGATTTGAATTTGACAAGTAAAAAGAACCTTGCTCCTGATCAGACGCATTAAGGAATCTTAATAGCTTATCACCATCGCGCTTGATTACATAAGAGCTTCCGGTCGTCGCCAGATTTCCCGTAATCGTACCCCCAGAGATGTTCACCTTCCCGTCCAGAGCGGTCTTCACCCCGCCAGATGTAACTGGATTCGTGCTGGATGCCGTCGGCGTGGTGTCAAGATTCTTTGACGTTAGAATGCTGTACCACTTTGTAGCCGTCATTCCGCTGTCAGGTACCGGCAGCTGATATACTTCGCTGTATTGTTGCTGATCTGCTGGATACTCTCTGATAAACATTCGATTATCGGTTAATGTTACGGCACCTAATGAAGTATTGCTTTGTTTAAGCTCTAATGATGGTTGGTAACTTTTCTCGATTCCCAGATTCCCTGTCATGGTATCGCCGGACTTGCTCACCCTCCCGTCCAGAGCGGTCTTCACCCCGCCCGAGGTCACCGGGTTCGTGCTGGATGCCGTAGGCGTGGTGTCAAAGGTCAGCTTATCCTGTTTCCCGGCCAGCTTCGTATTCATCTCCGTCTCGGTATAATACCGGTCATCATGCGTGTGGCTCTTGGCCGCATAAGCACTGTCATGATTGTGATTCGAATCTGCTTTCCCGGTAAGCGCATTTCGGGCAGTTTCATCTTTGACGTTATACCACGTCCCGCCGATTTTGATTTTCTTTGCATCTGTCATTTATATCTCTCCTTTCTACGCCGTTACCTTGACTCCGGTCACGACAGTTTTACTTGACACAGTAATATTTGGAATACTTTTCGCCGTGTAGCTCAGTGACGGAGCACTCCCCGCGGTAAAGATGATTCCCTCTTCCTCAGCATCATACGTCAACGTCGGCACACTTCCCGCACTCCACGCCGTAATATCATCCGCCGGAATCGCTGTCCCGGCAGAAGCAGAGCCAACAGTCGTCGTAGATGCTTCGATTTGCGTGTACTGAACAACCTTACTGCCGTTGTGATAATAAATCGGATGTTCCCGATGTAAAGTCATCGCATATCCACTTGTTGCCCTACCCAGCTGAATATAGTAGTATCCGTCATTGCTTGTTGGTAAAGTCTGCGTTGTCGGAGTCGCTGAAGCAATACGAAACAGTCCGCTTGATTGTTTTGAGCATTTTAAATACACATTTTTATTAGCGGTCAGCGAACTGTCACCGCAGTTGAAGGTATATCGCAAGTCTATTGCAGACACACTCCAGTAACAAGCACCGCCACCGATTGCTCCATCTGCTGCCACATTGGTTGTTGAGTTGTAATAATAAATATCTTTGAACGGATCAAAATCCACACTTGTCAGCATTGTCTTTGTCGTTCCAGTGACATTATCATTATTATTGAGCGGAGTCAGAGTGTCCGCGTCCGTATGAAATAATAATTGATACCGATACACCGCTGATTTGGCGATAAAATTTCCGCTCCCATGATACAGATTTGCCAGCGTGTACTGGTTGTTGTACCAATAGTGCTCTATCCATGCGGAGCCGTCATAAGTAAAAGCCAGCACTGCCCCGGCAGGCCAGCCGTTTGTGCTTGCGTTTGTGGATGGTCTCGTTGTGCCGTATCGATAAATGATTTTCGCACCCGTACCGTTGACATTGAGCGTAGGATTCGCTACGGAATTTGCGTACTGAAATTTCACAAAAATTGTTGCTCCGGTGATCAATTTGAATCCTGTCATATCAACGACTTTCGCCGCAGTCGCCGCAGCCGTCTGACAATACCCATAAGCCGTACTGCCGAGAGCATGCAAAGTCCCGTCATCATCCTCGATTTGCCCCGCCCATCCTGTTACTTGTGAAGCCATTCTCTATCCTCCTTTATTCCTTGCTCTTTGCTCCTTGATCCTAACTAATCCCCGTCACCACCGTCTTACTCGTCACTGAAATATTCGGAATACTTCTGGCCGTATAACTCAAAGCCGGAACAGACCCCTTCCCCAGCTTGATCACACCATTACTCACCGAAATCGACGGCAGCGTTCCCGCACTCCACGCCGTAATATCATCCGCCGCAATAGCCGTCCCCGCCGAAGCAGAACCGACAGAAACCGTCTCAACCTCATGCGTGTGGGACTTCGCGGCGTATGCGCTGTCGTGATTGTGCGTTTTGGCAGCGTAGGCTGTGCTTTCCGTGTAGGCGGCAGTGCCGAGCCCTTTGACTGGAACGTCGGCAGCGGTGCCGTTGGTGTTGACGGAGATCGTTCCGTTGGCGGAGCCTGTGGCGATGGAACGGACACCGGCGTTGCTGATTTTCGTACCGGATACCGTTATGCCGTTTTCACCGGTATAGATTGTGTTTGCATCATCGCGCCACGCCGGAACACCGTCAGCATCGGTTTTCCAGACTTTATTTGCCTGTCCGCTGCCAGAGGCGACATACCCTTCAGAACTTGCACTATTCGCCTTCCAGGTATTTGTCGGTGTCGCCCATTCATATGTTCCGGCTGTCGCTGTCGCTTTGAGAAATTTTCCGTTATTAGTCGTGCCGTTCGCAGGAACATGTTTGTTTCCATCCGTTGTCGGATGAGAATAATTATTGAACGTCTCCCATGTACCTTTTGGCGTAAGGGCTTTTGTAGTTGTGCTTCCATCAAAAGTAATCCCGGTACGGATGAGTTTTGAATTTGCAGAACTATCAGCAACAATGATCTTGTCACCATTTGCAACAGCGGTATCTGCCGTGATAGCTCCTGCACTTGTAATGTTGCCATGTGCATGTGATGACGCTGCCTTGCCTGACAGAGCCGTATTCAGGTCTGACTGAGAGGATAAAGTTCCTGTAATGGCTCCCCATGCAACTGAGGATGTGGATTCACCTTCGCTGTCGGCAACCATGACCCAATCATTATCTTTCCGGGCGTAATAGTTACCGTCGTTTGGAGCGTCATCAATTGAAGCCATGGCACCAAGGTCAGCCGTATTGGCTTTCGCGTTCAACTTGGTGTTCATCTCCGCCTCGGTATAATAACGGTCATCATGTGTATGAGTTTTCGCAGCGTATGCACTATCATGGTCATGGGACGCAGTAGCATATGCCGTGCTTGCCGTGTATGCTGCTGTACCAAGACCTTTGACAGAAACATTAGCTGAAGTTCCATTGGTATTTACCGAGATTGTTCCGTTAGCTGTTCCTGTGGCGATGCTTCTAACGCCGGAGTTGGAAATTTTTGTTCCGGATACTGTTACACCATTTTCGCCAGTATATGTGGTATCGGTGATCATTATTTGATTCCATGCACCATATGTACTGCCGGTATTATGCCTTATATAAATACTATTCGTTCCGGCAACTTGTAATATTTGCGTCCGATATCCTGAAGCATCCCGAAAACATACCATACCAAAAGCATTTGTATTAGCCGGTTTGTTTACTACCGTATTTCCCCCTGCGGCAAAATACCAGGTCGTATTATCCGGAATGATATCATTCAGATCCTCTGTTTTCAATTGAATTGCTAAAGCAGATTTCGCCATATCCGCAGTCCCATGAATGCCCAGATACACGTCATCATGGTCATGATCGGTGTCGGCTTTGTTTGCAAGCAGCGTGTTTGTTTCAGTCTCCGTGTAATAGCGGTCATCATGATCATGAGAAGCAGGAGCGTATGCTGTGCTTGCTGTATAAGCCGCACTACCAAGACCCTTTACCGCAACATTGGCGGATGTTCCATTCGTATTGACGGAAATCGTACCGTTTGATGTACCCGTAGCAATGGAACGGACACCTGAGTTACTGATTTTTGTACCGGATACCGTAACACCATTCTCACCTGTGTAAACTGTATCTGTCGCGTTCAGGGTGTCGCCGTCCATCGTAAGGTTCGTCCCGACCTTAATACCGCCCTTTGTTGACGCGGATGCAGTCGGCAAACTATAGTTGTTGAACGTTTCCCATGTCCCTTTTTGCGTTAGTGCTTTGGTTGCTGTACTGCCGTCAAATGTGATGGAAGCCCCAGTCAGTTTTGAGCTGTCAGAATTATCAACAATAACAATTTTGTCACCGTTGGCTATCGTCTGTGTGGCGGTAATCGCTCCGCCTGTATTGATATTTCCATACGTTGGTTTGGCATGTACATGATCGGAACGTGCTATTGTATTTGCGGATCCATTTGATGCCGTACCTAATGCGGCTGGTGTTCCGCTTGTCGGGAAATTTGCTGAGAATGTCGTACCGGATAGATTGATACCATTCCCATTTGAATAGGTGGTATCAGTGAATTTTGCATCGGCAGGAACTGACTTTCCAATCGTGAATCCGCTGTCCTGAATCACTTTTCCAGAATTACCGTCAAAGGTTGCAACATGGTTATCAGTTGCATTTGCTGGTCCGGTAACAGTTCCATCCACATTTGATTGAATGACTGTCCAATGCGAATTGTTTGCAGATGTCCCATCAGTTTCACAAATAATCATGTCACCGATTTCGCACTTCTGACCTGCATATGTTCCATCTGTTGCAACTTTATACGTCCAACCTTTGTAATGTGTCGCTGGAAGAGTTGTTACCGTCGTGCCTGAACTACCGATTGTACCCTTGAACACCATCGCATCATTCGCTTTGAAAGCTGATTGAACGAATTCTGTTGTAGCGATTTGTGTTGTATTTGTTCCATCTGCTGCTGTTGGTGCTGTCGGTACTCCAGTCAATTCAGGTGAAGCGAGATTCGCTTTCAAATTTAATTTAGAATTAACTTCAGTCTCAGTGTAATACCGGCTGTCATGATTATGCGTATTGATTGTATTTCGTGCAACTTCGTCTTTGATTTCGATTTCTGCAATGACGTTACCGCTATTTCTATCCTTTATTTTCAATGCTTTTACATCTGCCATGAGATATCCCTCCTCAGATCGTTAACGTGAGACATTCTGTTGTTGAGTCATAATCTGCTGAGATATTTGATTCCACCCAACTGCCATTTTTACGTACATACTCTTTGTTATTAGCTTGTGCATCATCCTCAAAAGCCATGTCTGAAAGCATATTTTCGGCAACTTCAAAAATGACACCTTCTTCCGGTTCGTCATATTGAGCACCCATATATCCATCGCCATCTTGTCCCCTTGGTATAACGAAATCAAGTACAGCGTTATTTTCTGTACCGCTGTTCGTTACAGATGCGTTTGTCCCTGATGCCCCGGTCGCAACAGTACCCACGCTGATAGTTGCGGATTTCGGTAAACCAAAATTGAGCTTTGCTTCGTATTGTGTTCCTGCATTTGAAACAGTGGGTGTTGATCCGGGTGTTAGTGGAGTGACTGTTCCAACCGTGACTGTAGGAGATTTGGGAAGTCCGAAATTGAGCCTCGCTTCATATTGTGATCCAACATTTGTGACAGTTGGTGTTGAACCAGGATTCAGCCCTGTTACTGTTCCAACATTTACAGTACTTGATTTTGGTAAACCAAAGTCAAAACTCGCTTCATATTTAGTTCCTGAATTTGAAACAGTTGGTGTTGCACCAGGGTCTAATTGTGTCACTGTTCCGATATCAACGGTAGATGATTTCGGCAATCCGAATTTCAATTTTGGAGCATATTCAGTCCCTGTATTTGATACAGTAGGCGTAGCTCCAGGATTCAAGGCTGTTGGCGTATCAATCGTTACTTTCGCCGCTTGTGGGATTCCGAAGTTTAAAACAGCATCTGTACTCGTTCCAACATTACTAACGGTTGGTTTTGTTCCTGCCGTAAGACCTGTTACTGTTCCGACTGTGATAGTTCCAGTATCTCCTTTCGAGACAAGTTTCATCCAATACGATGTATTCGTAACAGCCGTTCCTGCCGGAACTGTTTTTATAGCAATATAACTGCTCCCGTTTTGAATCACAACGTCCATACGGGCATATTTTACTGAATCCGACCATGTTCCTCTTGGATTGACAGTAATTTGCTTAGACTCAGGATTATTAAGGCTTGCATTGTTCGTCCAAGATAAAACACCTGTGTCAGACATTTCAGGAGTGAAAATCGCACCGGCATCCAGTATCAGCGTTCTGCCTTCCACCCTTGCACCGGAACCTCCGCCATTCGGAATACCGAATTTCAGCCGTGCCCGGTTTGGATCATTGGGGAGCAGGTCCTGAACATACGCAGGAGACCCGGCGGGAAGTGTTTCAGTTTCCGCAACAGAAACTTCTCCCTGGTCACCTTTCGGAAGGGTAAAATCAAAAGTCGCATTGAGCGGTGTTCCAACGTTTGTCACTGTTGCTGTTGCACCTTGTTTTACTGTTCCAACCGCAATTGTCGCGGATTGCCCATAATTCACACATTCACTGCAAAGGAAATCCGTTTTCTGTGAATTTGTATAAACCGATACGAAAACGCCTCGTGTGTTGGTGTATGTAAAGGTCTTTGTCCCGGTAAAATTTCCGCTGTAAGATGACGACAATACATAATTCGACGCATAGTAGGCAAGCGTTCTGACTTCCGCATAGCAGGCTTTGTTATAAACAGCTCCGTCTTTATAGAGCGTGATCGTGCATGTACCGTCAGGGGAGGTCGCCATAACAGGTACGACCGTCCAATCATTCCGTCCGCAATTTATAGTATTGGCGCATAAGATTTTTTCCCTAAAGCTGTCCTCATAAATCGTTACGAAAAACGCTTTCACATTGGTGTATGTAAAGGTGACTGTTCCGGTAATAACCTCACTGTAAGAGCTCTCTGTCCAGATGCTACCATGATAATAAGCAAGAACTTGCACATAAGCGTAATGTGATTCCTGTGTACATAGAACTCCATCTTTGTATAACCGCATAGTGCATTGTCCATCCGGTGTATCAGTCATGGTCAATGAAAGCGTCCAAACGATTCCGTCATCACCTTTCGCTCCGGCAGGGCCGGTTCGGCCCGGTACTCCTTTTCCTGTCATGCGGATAATGATCGGATCTTCTTTGATTTTGATGATTGTCTTGTCAGTCATTTTTCACCTCTAAATCGACTTTGCCACACACCACCATGCGGAACCTTCCCACCAGATAATCAGGTTATACCGCTTGTTTTTTGCGGTCACTGCTTCCCCGACCTGTTTCACCTCTGTTGAGGAAAAAGTCACGCCGGTAAATGACGCGTTGGAAGTGAAATTTACACCGAATATCACGCCCCGTGTGGCTTGGGGGAGGGTGATTGCCAATGATCCGATTGCGGTATCGTTTTCATATTCTGTTCCGCTTACTGCTGTCAGGGAAGTTCCAGAGAAGGTGGTGAAACTCACCGCTTTGTCTACTTCGAGATTCGTTCGCGCATCGGCAGCATTTGACGCGCCTGTACCGCCATTTGCAACTGGAACCGCCCCGTTTGTGTTTCCTAATCCAAGCGCATTCCGTGCAGCCGCCACGGTCGTTTGTCCTGTCCCACCGTTGGCAATAGGTACAGCCCCGCTTGTGTTTCCTAAACCTAAAGCATTTCGTGCAGCCGCCACAGTCTTTTGTCCCGTACCGCCGCTTTCAATAGGAATGACACTCTCACCGGATTGGAGAACTTCTTTCCAAGGGTATATCCATCCGTTGGAATTTCCTGCACGTCTATAGATTTTTCCTGCTCCGCCTGCCGCAGTTGGCTGGGTGAACCATAGTTGCGAAACATTCTCGAATGCGAACAAGCTAAACAGCATACCGTATTTTGATGGCTGATCGTTCAATTGGTTCGATTCCCTGTAATAACAGCAGATATTCCCCAGCGCAGCCCATTCGGCAGGCGTATCATTGGCAACACTTGTTATCGGCGCGTTGAATGTGGAAAAGGTCAAAGCGTAATTGACCACTCCTGTAGTAATCTCGCCAAGCCTCACCTGGTCAACTATATAAGTCGGATTCGATGCCATTTTCTTCTCCTTTACGCCAGGGCATTTGTTACAGCCTTCTGTACAATGAACTTTCCGCCGATATAGTAGTAGACCACACGTTCAGACTCAACATCCTCATACAGTGCGATATCATACTCATAATTTCCGCAAGCAATATTTTTGGTATCTGCAGCACTAAGCATGTACCGCACACAAGCTGTCGCGAAGTCAATAGAACAGCGAAAGCTTGCAGTAAGGACACGATCTTCTTTTGTCGGACGAATCTGACCCATCACCTTCATTCCGGTCAGGTCAATGGGCTTGTCATCGGCATCAACGACATAAAAGCACTTGTCAAATGTCTCGCCTCTTCGAACTTCATAATCGTATTCGTACATGATTCCTCCGCTTATATTGCTGCTATCTGATAATACAGATAAGACATTTCTGACGCGGTGAGCCAGCGACTATAGAAAGCACCGGCTTGAATACTAAACCTGCCTAAGTTACCATAAGAACTATTATTGTTTCCAAATAATGGCCCATTCCTATATGTATAACCAATTCTGCCTTGTATCTGCCTTACGGTGCCATTAAAATATATTTCTCCTTCATTTTCTCCATCAATGGGATTCATCCATCCAATATTGTATCCAAAGATACCTGACAAATCATATATGACAGGTTTTGAAGGTATTTTTGCGCCCCAATGAGCCCATTCATCTCCACTTTCCCATGCCATTTCAAAATTACCACAAATACCACAATCGGCTGAAGAACCACCACCATCCTGAGGATCCATGTTGTCGTAAATTACTCCGCGTGCCATTTGTCCAATACCACCAGCTATGTCACTATATCGAATGATTACCGATTTGACAGATGAGATAATACTATTGTTGTTTAGATTACGTACAGGTCTCAACCCTTCAACAAATGTATATCCTATAGCATTGTCGAATGTTACTGCGCCCGTTTTTGTTAGTGTGTTACCTTGCCCGGTAAGGTCTGTGAGTGCGGCTGATTCGCTCCCTGCCCCTTTAAATTGATACGCAGCAAGACAATCGGCAGGATCAAAGTTCGGAGGAAGCCACCATCCGCCGGAACCCATAACAATCGCTCTTTTTTTCCATTCCAGATAACTGCTCATAACGCAACTCCTTTTGACGCGCACCAGTATTTTCCGAAACCGCTGTCCCACCAAATGATTAGGTTATACCGTTTACTATTCATTGTTAAGGAATCTCCGATGACTTTCACGTCTGTATTCGTTCCTCCTTTTCGGAACGTTACTCCTGAAAAAGAAGCATTTGCCGTGAAACAAACTCCTGTGATAAAGGTGTCATTTGGATTAGAAGGCAAATTGATGATGATTGAATGTAATGCAGTGGCACATCTGTATTCGATATCATTCACGCAGTTCACTGTTGCTGTTATTTTATTATCAGGTGTGGTCGTCGTAGAAAAAGTGGTCACGGAATCATTCCCCAGCTTATACACATAGCGCATATCCGTAATATCCGCCGGGTAGATATTTGTTGTACCGGCACCGATCGTGATTTTGGCAAGAGCTAATTCATAGGTGCCGCCGGTGTTGGTTACAAGTGTAGGAGCTTTCGGACTTGTTGCCTCCGCACCGGTTTTCACATCCAGTTCAACGATTGATTTACTGGTATTCCCATAAGTCACACGCAGCACAACCAGGTCAATTCTTGGCAGTGAACCATGCTTCGCAATACTGAGTGTTTTTTGTGTAGTCAGCCATACCCGGTGATTATCTACCATCGCCTGGCCGGGACGGACATATACACTCATTCCCATACCATCTGTTGGAACATAGACCTCCATCGGAGGTGTTGGTTGGGTTTTCCCATCTGGCTGGGCAAGAACGCCATCCGGGATGATACCCCGCCAGTAATTCGCCCAGTTGGATTGTTCCAGACCGTAAATACCGTTGAAAAATCCGTATCGGTCACATTCTATAGCCATTTAATGTTCCTCCTGTACCTTCAGCCTTTTGTCGATCCCGCTCATCATCTCAAATACCTCACTGAAAATGCTTTCTTCAACTTTTCCAATAGTTGGTGATACATTTTCGGTCTGGTCAACAAACGAAATTGTCACCGTTTCGATAGTTGATGCAAATTCTTTCCCGTCTATAATAACCTTGACCTTATCTCCGCATCGCCAATCCTTCATAAACATAAGATCGTCTGTTGGGGCAAGTGTGATTGAATATTTTTCTTTAGCAGCATTATCTTTTAATTGCTGATTCGCTTCTTCTCTTAGTAATTTTTCAGCGTCCTCTGCTGTTACTGTTTCATCTTCTTCTGTTTCTTCATCATCGTCACAAATCGTGATGTCAGATTTTGAAATGAATTTTTCTATGCGCCCATATTTTTTGATGCTTTCCGTATCTTCCGCATAAACCCAGACTCTGGTTTCATATTGTTCAGTTTCTGGTGTATTAGGGTCTTTCCATTCTTCTTCCGGTACATCGATAACTTCTGTGTAGTCACCGGAACAAACCCATACTGCGTTGAATTTGGGATAAGAACGAGTTACAGACCATTTCGCCACATTACCGAATTCAGGTGAAATGACGATCAGCTGATTGTTTACATACGTCTTACTGCTATCCATCCCGGATAAATCTCGTTGAATCGGAATGGTGATTTCTTTCCGTCCTGTGATCGGATCCCATACATATTGAGGAAATAAGTTAGCGTTTTTCCCAATTTCATCTAATACTGTATTTAGTGATTTCAGACGATAAGCCGATATTCCCTTTTCCCCTCTATCCGCAATAGGAATTTTGTCTGCTTCGGATGAATTCGGAAAGTGCATACCGGAAATCTCTCGACCTTTTTGTGTCAAGTTTTTATCAAAGCAGTTCCGCATATAATGAATCATGCGGTCATAAGCATATTCTTCAGCTCCTTCTTTCCCACATTTATCGTATGTATCATCGTCAAAAGTCAAATCCTGAAATCCCTTGTTTTGGTCATAATCAGTCAGGATGATTCGATGATTGAATATTTCACTTTCGTCAACACCATCGACCTGCCATTCGTATGTGTTTGTAAGTACATCTTTGCATTTAATTTCAGTACTCTTAATAATTCCGGTCATCAAGAGTTCTGCGTTTCTGTAAATCAGTACAGTATCTCCGACTTCAAAAGGACATTTATTGATATTCTTTCCTTTCAGGCTGAACTTATTTTGTTTAGAAAAGTTCAGTGTCATATTGAGAGAATTGAAATTTTCAATAAGCTCATACCGCTTTCCATAATACTGATCCTGCTCATAAGGAATCAGAAGATTCGTCCTGTCTCGTTCGGCATAGCGTCTGTAAATATCATAAGTGACGATCATAGAATACCGCCCCTTCGCTCTGTATATACAAATTTCAGGAAAGATACCGGTGTTGTCTCGCTGTTATTGAAAGTTACTTTGTTCGTACCATGAGACAGCCACCAGTCCAGCGTAGAATCAGCAGATAACCATGGAATCAAGTTTGTAACCGCATTGTTCTTTGCTGTTTTCGTGATTTTCCGCTTCAGCGGCGTTGTGGTGATTTTTATCTGTTCATTTACATCCAACACGACCGACACATCAAGTTTAATTTTTCTTCCAGTGCTTTCATTGATCAGTGAGATATTCTTCGCCGGGCCGTTGATGATGATATCCGGATACACCTTATCACACTGTATATACAAGCCCTGTTCATTATTGGATTGTGCCGAAGCCATATACAGCGTCATCCTTTTGACGATCGCATAATATTTTGTAAAGGTCTTTCGTGCTTGATATTTCGTCACGTTATTAATATCAATCGGCCACCATGACACACCGCTTGTAGATTTACCGGTATAAGCAACCGCCTCTGCTTGAGTGTCGAAAAGTTTTGTTTCCTCAAAGGTTGTGGGCCACCAGTGATTTCCAGGCGCACTCTCCCCGGTCTCGTTGATAGCCTCTGCCTGCGTGTCGCAGATCATCGCATGATCCATATAGACAGATTTATCCGGGTCGATCGTATAATACTTTGTCTCGCCGTTGATTTTTACTTCCCACCAATTCTTTCCTGCGGTTGGTTCACCTGTGATTTGAACAGCTTCAGCTTTTGTATTGTAAAGAATCGCATTATCAAAGACAAGATACCCGCTCCGGTCATCTTGTTTGATGGTGTAGCTGTATTCAAATCCATTGTAAAAGTATGGATCAGTTGCCCGAAACGTAAGAGAGAACTTAACACGAGTGCTGTTATCTCTGTTGATAGCATCCAATCCTTTTTCATATACACAATTCAGATAGACATAATGATTATCTGCCACACGAATACGGAGCTTTCCCCAATCACCTTCCCGTTGTCCTGTCTGAATCAGGATTGCCTTCACTTCATCAAATTTTTCTTCCCAATGCGGTATATCAGGCGGGTCTGCCCAGAAATGACAAACAACCTTCCGTTCTTTTAATGTGATAGACACAACGTCACGAGTGCCATCGGCGTAATCATGGTCTTTCAATGATAAAGAAGGAGCTTCAAAACCATCACGTCCCTGTAATTCATGTGCGAAAGTTCCCTCATCGTCATCAAGGATAGCTTCTTCACCACGTGCATTGATGTAGCTCAATCGAATTGGCATTGTTTTTTATCCTCCTTCCTTTTTATCTTGCTAACCATAATTCTCTTCTGACAACAGATGTCAGTTCATCTTCCACCATTGCCCGGAATGCGTCATCTCCAACGATTGTTCCGAAAGTGGTGTTGATATTCTGACTGTTGTCATTTGTTATCGTGCCGCCGCCGGAAGAGCCGAGAATACGGTTGTAAGATACGAATTCCGCACTATTCGATAACAGATTCAGGCTGTGGCGTGTCCGCGCGATCTCATCCATGAGTGTGTTATTGGAGAACACTTGCCATGCTTGAGATGTGTTATTCGTAATAAGCTCAGGCCCATGTTCACCGACAATGGCTGTACCGTATCGGAAGTTGTGAGTACCACCGGCGGCGGCGGTCGATGGTACATACTTTTTACTGCCACCGCCACCGCCCTTACTGCCACCGCCACCGCCACCATCCATGGAGGCAAGTACCATAAGCGCATTTATAACTGCCCAGATTGCATCAGCCCACGCAAGAAAAGCTGTTTCTGCGTCATGTGCAGCACCTTCTAATGCGCGTGTTTTTGCTTCTGCGGCACTACCAAGTACAATAAATTTCTTTATTGCTTCCTGCCACCTGGAACCGAGCCAAAATTCAGCAAGTTCATTGAATTTCTGCACCGTGGTTGTCATGGAATCAGCCATTTTCTGAAGAACAGGGTTGAGATTTGAATCAATAATCGGAGCTTGCGCTTCTGCTGCTTTCGCAAATTCTTCAAGTCCGGCAATTAATGTTGCGCCAACCTCTTCCTCACCAAGTGTACCGAGTTCACCATCTTCGCCAAGCTCACCACCTGTAAGAACGATCATGATTGTGGATATTGCATTTGCCATGATTTGCAAAGCATTTCCTAACGCAGTCCAGGAATCAATGATATTTGAATCAAATTCTGTTGTCAGAAACGCAATCAAGCCTTCAAGTAATTCAGGAGAGAACATTGATAATAAAGCAAGTATTGATTCAACATCTAATCCGCCGAAAAGCAGACCGAAGATTCCCCCCATGCCACCGTCCTCACTGTTCGCGGAAAGTGCGCTTCCTTCTCCCATCAGTGCGTTCAGTTGAGTAATGACATCCCCGATTATCTGTAATGCGTTCGCAAAATTCATCCATTGTGCTATAACTTCTTCGTTCAATTCGGCTGTAGCTAATTGATGTAATGCTGTGAAAATTCCGGTAACAGCAGCGCCCCCATCATCGGCTTCACTTAACACAGCCTGGATAGTTGCTACTGTTGATCCAAGTGTTTCCATTGCTGTGGCAAAGACGAGCCAACTTGCGATGCTGTTTTCATCAAGTTCCGCTTGCGCCATCTGTTGGAGCGTTTGTAAAATGCCTGTTATTGCGGCACCGCTATCTGCACCTTCACCGCCTTCGCCTAAAGCTGTTTGGATGGTCGCGATTGCTCCACTAAGAGTTGTTATTGCATTACCAAAAGTTGTCCAACTGTCCGCCGATTCTTTA
>OCVV010000467.1_pt1 | contig 41782 bp, 33 predicted proteins | sample 1539721 | NCBI WGS metagenome assembly OCVV01 (sample SAMN02144230, study PRJEB22623) | gut metagenome | biome: sheep rumen | host: Ovis aries | place: New Zealand | reverse complement strand
AGGGCCTACCGGCCCGTTCTTCGCTGAAAATGTGCCACCGGCACATTTTCCGGGCGCTCAGAACCCCGCACCGCGCATGTCGCTGCTGCGAATTTAAAATGGAGGGGCTGCCGCCCCTCCAAACCTCCCGGAGACTTTTGAATTCCGGATCATTTGCTCTATCAACATGTGAAAAAAAATAAAAAGGGCTGTTGCAGAAAACTGCGACAACCCTCTTTTTATCTTTTCTTACGCTTTGATGTACAGATAGTCGCCTACCACGATCAGGTTCTTGTTGGTGATCTTGGGATTCCACTTGAGCAGGTCCTTGACAGTGCAGTGATAAGCGATGGCGATGCGGCTCAGGTTGTCGCCCTTCTGGATCTTGTAGACGGTAAAGCCGGCTTTGTCGGGCAGGCGCTTGAAGCCGCCGGAAATCTCGTTCATTTCGTCCGCGCTCAGTTCCACAGCATTGATATTTTCAACTTCACTCATGGTTTTTACCTCCTGACGCTCATAGGCGTTTGTTGTTTATTTTGTGGCCCGGCTGTTTGCCGCGCTCACTGATTGATACGCTGTCCTTTGCCGGGTGGCAGCAAAGTTTAAAAAAATATTTTTGCGGCGGTTTTCCGTCCGCCGGAGACGCCCCGCCCGATCCGCAGTGGGATCCGAGGTTACGGGATTTTTATTCGTCGTCCAGCTGGCTGATGAGCTGGCGGAGCATCACCAGGGCGTTTTGATGGCGGAGCTTCACCGCCCCGTAGCTCAGGTTCATCATCTGGGCGATCTCGGTCAGCGGCTTTCCGTCATAGTAGCGCAGGACGATGATGTCCATCATCTGCTGGGGCAGCCTGCGCAGGGCGGAGGCCAGTTCGCCCAGGGTTTCCGTGCTGAGCAGGCTTTCGTCCAGCTCGGAATCGTCGGAGAGGTTTTCGTCCAGCTCCTCGTTGGGCTTTTTGCGGCGGAAGTGGTCGATCAGCGTATTGCGGGTGATGGCGAAAATCCACGTGCCGATGGCCGCCTTCGACTGGTCGTAATCGTCGAGCCTGCGCTGAACCTTTTCAAAAACGTCCGCGCAAAGATCCTCTGCGTCCGCGTGGTTGCGGATGCGGGCGGAAATATAGCCCATGACCTTGCCGTAATAGGCGGTATAAATCTCTTCCAGAGTCATGACAGTCATACGTTCTTTTTCTCCGCGTTGGGATTTTTCCTGTCAGGCAGCTGCGGTACGCCGGCGGCAAAGATCATGTCCATCTCGTCCATGTTCAGTTCCCTGGTCTCGTAGCGGCTGTGCACGGAGTCGATGACGCTCTGCAGCTCCGCGTTGCCGGCGAACTTCTGAAAATCAAACAGCTGTTTCAGCTTCTTTTCCATAAAAAATCCTTCCTTCTGGATCTGGCCGGACGGGTCCGTACGCTTCCGTATGTCCGAAATATGCCGCTCAGAACCACTTACAGTATTATTTTATCACAAATGGGTGCCGGTTGTCTATTTGAATTAAAAAAAACGGCTCCCTTTTTTAGAGAAAGCCGTCCCGGAGCCCCGAGGTGCCGCTGCCCCTGTATATTTCACCCGCTCCTTAAAAGCAGGCCGGGACTCTGCGTGGCCTTTTGCCGTCCCCTGGCAAGCGCCTTGCGGCGCAAGGGGGCATGACAGCCGGACCGAAAATCCGACCCGAGTCCCTGATTATGAAATGTGGGGAATAACAGAAGACTGGCGAACATCTCAGGTAACTTACACAGACAGTATATGAGAACTGGGCTCAAATGTCAAGCAATCTGACAAAAAAATTGTCAAAATCCGGGCAGGGCCTGTAAAGGTCCGTTTTTTGCCCCGAGGGTCCCTTTCGGGGGATGGGGGAAGCCTGCGGAAAATGCCGGGTGCTCTTCAGGGGAGCTTTTCGGCAAAACCGATCCTCTGCCCCAGGGCGCCGGGGCCGAAGGAGCCCCGCTCTAAAAAGCGGGTCAACCCGTTTTTGCCGCGGTCCGCCCAGTCGCAGAAGCCTTCCGGGTGGATGTGCGGACCCAGCTCGCAGTGTTCAAACACAGCCATGGCCCCTTCCCGCCAGGGCCGGGCCAGAAAGACGCTGCCGTCCGGCACGCCGGAGCCTTCAAACCTGCACCCGACAAAGCGGTAGCCCTCCGCCTGGGCGGGCGGAGTGGACGGGGCGCAGATGTAGCCTTTGTAGGGAGCGGAGCGGTCGGCCCGCCCGTCGATGGAAATGATGTCGCAGTTTTCAAACAGGGCCTGGGCCCCGCCGAAGATAAAATCGACCTGTCCCAGGATCTCGCAGTTTCGGTACAGCTGGCGGCTGGGGGTGCGGGGAGCATTTTCCTTAGGGCCTATAAAGCCGCGCGGCTCGATCTCCTTTTCGGGGAGCGGGGCGGTAAACAGGGTGTCCTGGAAGCTTTTGAGCCGGCAGTTTTCCACCGTCAGGCTGGGCCCGTCCGCGTACAGGGCGATGGCCTGTCCCGCCTCTTCAATGGGGAAAGCGGTGTTTTCGATCGTCAGGTCAAGAAGGACCACGGCATTCGCGTCCGTCAGGACCGTGTAGGTCCGGAAGGTTCCCCGCTTGTATCCGTCCTCCAAAATCTCCTTGGCGCGGAGAGCGCCGGTGATGATGGTTTTTTCCTTTCCTGCCCCCTGCAGGGTGGTATGGCTGCGCCGGATCATCAGACGCTGGGGATAGACTCCCTCCTGAAGCTTTACCAGCGCCTCCTGCCCGTCGTCCGGCAGGTTGCCGATCCTCTGCTGCAGGTCGTCCGACGGTCCGCATTCGATCAGATAGCCCAAGTGGATCCCTCCTTGCGGTCTTTGCTCCATCATATCCCCGGCGGGTAAAAAAAGCAAGAAAAAACGAAGAACCCCCCGGCGGGATCGGCTAAAAGAAAAAAAGAAAAAATAAATTTTTAAAAACGGTTGACAAACGAGAGAAACAGTGATAACATACATAACCGTCAGCAGCGAAAGCTGATGACTGGAGGAAAGCTCCGCGGCTTGCGCCTGTAGCTCAGCTGGATAGAGCAACGGCCTTCTAAGCCGTGGGTCAGGGGTTCGAATCCCTTCAGGCGCGCCAGCCCTCTGATGGTGGGTATAGTTCAGTGGTAGAGCGCCAGATTGTGGCTCTGGATGCCGTGGGTTCGAGTCCCACTACCCACCCCATTCTTCCTGTTTGGCGTCAGCGATGGGGTGTCGCCAAGAGGTAAGGCACGGGACTTTGACTCCCGCATTCGTAGGTTCGATCCCTGCCACCCCAGCCAACTTGACCCATTAGCTCAGTTGGCAGAGCACTTGACTTTTAATCAAGGTGTCCGGGGTTCGAATCCCCGATGGGTCACCATCCCTGGATGCGTCTCAAGCGGGCGTGGCGGAATGGCAGACGCGCCAGACTTAGGATCTGGTGCCTTACGGCGTATGAGTTCAAGTCTCTTCGCCCGCACCACTTCAGGCTGCGTGCGGTAGTAGCTCAGTTGGTAGAGCGCCACCTTGCCAAGGTGGAGGTCGCGAGTCCGAGCCTCGTCTACCGCTCCACAACCTTGCGGGTGTAGCTCAATGGTAGAGCTCCAGCCTTCCAAGCTGGTAACGTGGGTTCGATTCCCATCACCCGCTCCAGCAAAAATCCATATGCGCCATTAGCTCAGTTGGTAGAGCACCTGACTCTTAATCAGGGTGTCCCGGGTTCGAGTCCCTGATGGCGCACCAAAAAGCCCTTGAAAGCTGCAGTCTTTCGAGGGCTTTTCCATGTGCCGCGGGAGTGCCCGCCGGAAGTCCTCCTGGGCGGGGCAGATAAATTTCACAATTTTTTCACAATTTACATGATTTATTCTTGCCAATTTGTCGTTTTCAGTTTATAATAAATCAGAATACACACAGCACCGTCTCAGCGGTGTAGCCCGTATTTCAAAACAGGAGGATCATTCAACATGAAAAAGCGTATTTGGAATTCCACCATATCTCTGGTCCTTTGCCTGATCCTGCTCTCCGGCTGCGTCGGTGCGGTTGCGGAGGAGCAGAAGCTGGAGTTTGTCGGCCAGGTCATGACGCTGGAAAACGGCGCCAGGATGCGTTCCCAGCCCACCGCCTACGGCGATAACGTGATTTTCAACCTCGGCGCCTATGTGGAGCTGGACGTGGTCAGCTATGACGAGGGCTGGTACAGGGTCCGCTACAACGGCCGCAGGGGTTATGTGGCCGAGGGCGTGGTGTTCATCACCGGCACGACCGACCGGGACACCGGCAAGGAAGTTCCCCAGGAATACTACGCCGACCAGCAGATGTGGTCTTCCGTGATCGACCTGCACGGCGATACGTTCCTGTTTGACGGCAACTACAACAAGACCTTCGGCGGCCGGGACGTCAGCCTCATGGAAGGCGCGTACTGGCGCTACGGCGGCCACGCCCTGGAAGCGGCCGGCACCGTCGTCAACAAGGGCGCGAACCTGCGCTCCAAGATGGAAGCCTACGACGTCAAGAACGTGATCTATCAGAACCTGCCGCGCCGCACCCGTCTGGACGTCAAGTGCTATTTCTTTGACAGCACCGGCGGCGTCTGGTACTATGTCGAGGTCGCGGGCATGGAAGGCTATGTCCACGCGGACAACGTGGAAGTCGAGGGCTTTGAGCCTCCGTCTCCCGAAGATGAAGAGGATGATTTCTGATCGGCTGAACGGCTGACGTTCAGGGGGAGGCGTCTGCCCTCCCCTGTTTTATTAAAAGGCTGTCTGCCGCCGCGCTGATATATAGCGGCGGCGCGTGAATGGGTTTGGAGGCTGTCGAAAGTGAAACATCGGCTTTGGAAGACGTTGATTTCCCTTCTTCTTTGCGCTTCGGTCCTGCTGTGCGCGGCGGGATCGCTGGCGGATCAGATCCCGGACAGGGTGACGGCGGGGGCCCGCGGCTGCAAACTGCGCTCCAGCCCGGAAGCGGGGAACGACGACAATCTGATTATCAAAGTACATTCCGGCAGCACGATGGAGGTGCTGAGCGTCGTCGGCGGCTGGTACCTGGTCCGCTATCTGGAATACGTGGGCTACGTGGCCGCCAACTACGTGGAAATCACTGCCTTCAGGGAAAGCAATTCCTACAGCGATGCCTATCTGCCGCCGAAAAATACCGGCTACCTGGGCATCACCCGCTTCCGCTCGGGCGAAACGAACGCCCTGTACGACGGCAATTTCAGCTACGCCTTCAGCATCCGCCCGGTGTCCATCATGAAGGGTGAATACTGGATCTTCGGCGGCCACGCGGTGGAGCGCGAAGGTACCGTCGGCCCCAACGGGGGCAACCTCCGCACCAATATGGACCGGACGGATAAAAATACCATCATCCGCCTGCTGCACAACGGGGACAAGCTGAATGTCAAATGCTGGTTCTTCGATTACGACGGCAACCCCTGGTACTACGTGATCTATACCGACCCGCAGACCGAGGAAAAGATCGAGGGCTACATCAACGCGGTCAACGTCAACGCCGGCTTCGTGGACTTCGGCCAGAGCGACGCCGATCAGAAAAACCAATAAAAACCTGGATTTTAAGCCCGCCGCAGACATGCGTTCCGCGGCGGTTTTTTTGTGATTTCCCATGTTCTTCAATTGCGCTGCTCACGCTGTTTTCTTATTGACAAAAAGGAAGCGGATGTGATACATTTATTCTGATAATTGGGAATGCTTTGCCCGATGCCAGACGAAGCAAAAGAAAAGAGGGAAGCCCGGCTGTTCAGCACCTTTGGCGCCTGCAAAACCGACCTGGTGTGCAGGAAGTCATTCTGCCCGGGATTTCCTTTTTTCATTGCCTGTCAGGCTCAAAGGCAGGGCAGCTGTTCAGGGACGCGGCCGCAAGGCCGGGATTTACGGGAATTGGAGAGTACCGGGAGCATGGACCGGATGATCATCTGCCACACGGAGACGATGGAAAAGCTAAGTCAGCGCACAGCGGTGTGCCTGGGATATTTCGACGGGGTGCACCGAGGCCATCTGGCCCTGCTAAAGGAAGCGCAGGACATCGCCCGCCGGGAGGGCCTGACCGTCGCGGTGCATACGTTCGACGTTCCTCCCGCTTCCGTCCTGCGCCCTGATCAGCCGGTCGAACAGCTGACCAGCCCGTCGGAGAAGGCCGCCATTTTCGCAGCGAACGGCTGTGAAATCCTGGCGGTCAGCGTCTTTGACGAACGGATGCGGGCCATGCCCGGCAAGGTCTTTTTTGAGGAGATTCTGCTGGGCCGCCTGAACGCCGGGGCCGTCATCACGGGAGACGATCATCGTTTCGGCTTCCGGGGCGACACCGGGGTCCGGGAGCTGAGCGCCCTGTGCCAAAGCGCGGGGGTGCTCCTGTCCGTGGTTCCCCGGGTGAAGCTGCCGGATGGGACGGTGATCTCCAGCTCCGCGATCCGTCAGGCGCTCCGGCAGGGGGATCTGTCCCGCGCGGAGGAAATGCTGGGCCGGCCGGTCCAAGACATGCGGAAAAGCCAAGAGAGGTAGGGAAAGCCAGATGAAAAAATCGTATGCAGCCTGGGCGGTCCTTCTGGCCATCGCTTTGGTCGCCAGCTTTCTGCTGGGCCTGACCAACGAGGTCACCAAGGACACCATTGCCGAGCAGCAGGTAGCCCGGGCAGAGGCGTCCCGTCAGGCGCTCCAGCCGGAAGCGGACAGCTTTGAGCAGCTGGAGCTGGAAGAAGGCAGCGGGCTGGACAGCCTGTACGAGGCGAAGAAGAACGGTGAAACCATCGGCCTGGTCGCCACGGTCCTGACCCAGGGCTTCGGCGGCGAGGTGGAGGTCACCGCGGGCTTCAACAAGGAAGCCGCGCTGACGGGCATTTCCGTCGGCGGCGCCAACTTCGCCGAAACGCCGGGCCTGGGCGCCAAAACCAAGGACCCAGCCTTCACGGATCAGTTCCAGGGCAAAACGCCCCGGCTGAAACTGATCAAGGCGGACGGCGAAAAGGGAGACAACACCGTGGACGCCATCACCGCGGCGACCCGCACCTCCACCGCCGTGACCAACGCGGTCAATACGGCGGGCGAATATGTCAAAACCGTCCTGGGCATCGGCGGAGAGGAAGAGACCGTGGTGGCCGGCTCCCGCACCGCGAAGGCGAGCGCGCAGGGCTTCGGCGGCCTGGTGGCGGTCGAGCTCACGCTGGATGATCAGGACAAGATCAGCGAAATCACCATCGGCGACGACGAGTTTGCCGAGACCGAGGGCATCGGTGCCAAGGCCCTGGAGCCCGAGGTGGCCCAGGCCCTGGTGGGCCTGACCCCGCCGCTGGCCGTGGCTGACGTGGACATCCTGGCTGGGGCGACGGTGACCAAGACGGCCCTGGTGGAAGCGGTCAACAAGGCCGCCCAGATGGTGAAGGACGCCGCCGGCACGCCTTCCGTCAAGGTGTCCGAGCAGGGCTTCGGCGGTCTGGTGGCCGTCGTGCTGACGCTGGACGAGGAAGGAAAGATCGCGGCGCTGAATATTGGCGACGACGAGTTTGCCGAGACCGAGGGCATCGGCGCCAAAGCGCTGGAGCCCGAAGTGGCCCAGGCCTTCGTCGGCCTGACCCCGCCGCTGGCTGTGGCGGACGTGGACGTGCTTGCCGGCGCGACCATCACCAAGACGGCGATCGTGAACGCGATCAACAAGGGCGCGGAGAAGCTGTCCGGCGCAGCCGCCGCTCCAGCGGACCAGCCCGAAGCGGCGGAAGCCCCTGAGGCGACCGAGATTCCCGCTACGGAAGCCCCCGCGGCGACCGAAGCTCCGACTGAAGCCCCTGCTGCGGAAGCATCCGCCCCCGCTGAAGCGGCTCCCGCCGCCGAAGGGATTACGGTGTCGGCGAAGGGCCTGACGGGCTCCTTCCCGGTGACGGTCGTACTGAACGACGACGGCACGGTGAAAGCCGTGACCCTGGGGGAGAGCGACAGCGAGAACGACAAGCCCTTCCTGGCCATGGTCAATAACGAGGTTTTCCTGAACCAGTTCGCCGGCAAGGCCGCCCCGGTCGAGGGGATCGACGCCGTAACCGGCGCGACGACGAGCAGCAACGCGATCGTAGCCGCGGTGAACGAAGCCGCCGCCTCTGCCGCTCCCGCGGCCGAAGCACCCAAAGAAGAAGAAAAAGAAGCCCCGGCGGAGGAAGCTCCCGCCGCCGAAGGTGTTACGGTGTCGGCGAAGGGCCTGACGGGTTCCTTCCCGGTGACGGTCGCGCTGAACGACGACGGTACGGTGAAGGCCGTGACCCTGGGGGAGAGCGACAGCGAGAACGACAAGGCCTTCCTGGCCATGGTCAACAACGAGGCCTTCCTGGGTCAGTTCGCCGGTCAGGCCGCCCCGGTCGAAGGGATCGACGCCGTGACTGGCGCGACGACGAGCAGCAACGCCATCGTTGCCGCGGTGAACGAAGCCGCCGCCTCCGCCGCTCCCGCTGCGGAAGCACCCAAAGAAGAAGAAAAAGAAGCCCCGGCGGAGGAAGCTCCCGCCGCCGAAGGGATTACGGTATCGGCGAAGGGTCTGACGGGCTCCTTCCCGGTGACAGTCGCGCTGAACGAGGACGGCACGGTGAAGGCCGTGACCCTGGGGGAGAGCGACAGTGAAAATGACAAGGCCTTCCTGGCCATGGTCAATAACGAGGCCTTCCTGGGCCAGTTCGCCGGCAAGGCCGCCCCGGTCGAAGGGATCGACGCCGTGACCGGCGCGACGACGAGCAGCAACGCCATCGTGGCTGCGGTGAACGAAGCCGCCGCCCCCGCTGCGGAAGCATCTAAAGAAGAAGAAAAAGAAGCCCCGGCGGAGGAAGCTCCCGCCGCCGAAGGCATTACGGTATCGGCAAAGGGCCTGACGGGCTCCTTCCCGGTGACGGTCACGCTGAACGAGGAAGGCACGGTAAAGGCGGTGACCCTGGGGGAGAGCGACAGCGAAAACGATAAGCCCTTCCTGGCCATGGTCAATAACGAAGATTTCCTGAACCAGTTCGCCGGCAAGGCCGCCCCGGTCGAGGGGATCGACGCCGTGACCGGCGCGACGACGAGCAGCAATGCGATCGTGGCCGCGGTGAACGAAGCCTTGGCACAGGCTCAGTAAGCGGAAAGGTGGTAACAGCTATGAGCAAAACGTTTCGGGGCGGTGTTCATCCGCTGCCCGGTCTCCATCAGGGAAAGCCGCTGACTGACAATAAGCCTGTCAAGCCTTATGTGTCTGAGACGGTCTGCATCCCGCTGAACATGCATATTGCCGCGCCGCCCTCCACCCCCGTGGTCAAGAAGGGCGACCGGGTGCTGATGGGCCAGGTCATCGCTGAAGGGGTTGGCCCCCGCGGCGTTCCGGTCCACGCCTCCGTGTCCGGCACGGTCAAGGAAGTGGGAAATGTCCAGCAGCTGGGCGCCCGCACCTCTCCCTGCATCACGATTGAGAACGACTTCCAGGATGAATGGGTGGAGCTCAAGGGTCTGGGCAACGTCGAGACCTGCGACCCCGCCGCCATCCTCCCCGCCATCCAGGCCGCCGGCATCTGCGGCATGGGCGGCGCCGGCTTTCCCACCCACTTCAAGCTCTCCGTCCCGCCGGACAAAAAGGTGGACACGGTGATCCTGAACGGCGCGGAGTGCGAGACCTTCCTGAACGCCGACCACCGGCTGATGCTGGAATATCCCGGCAAGGTGGTGGACGGACTGCGCGCCGCCATGCGGGCCGCCAACGTGGAGACCGGCTACATCGCCATCGAGGACAACAAGCGGGACGCGATCGCCGCCATCTCGAAGGCCGCCGCCGGCCGCAAGGGCGTCCACGTCGTGGCGCTCCGGGCCAAATACCCCCAGGGCGCTGAAAAGCAGATCATCAAGGCGATTACCGGGCGGGAGGTTCCCTCCGGCAAGCTTCCGGCGGACGCCGGGTGCATCGTGATGAACGTCGGCACAGCCGCCGCCGTGGCGGACGCCGTGATCGACGGCCGTCCCCTGGTGGAGCGCATCACGACCGTCACCGGCCGGGTGCGGGAGCCCTCGAACCTGCTGCTTAGGATCGGCACCATCTTCCTGGACGCCATCGGCGCCTGCGGCGGCTACACCGTCGAGGAGCCCGGCAAGATCATCTCCGGCGGCACCATGACCGGCATCGCCGCCCCCAGCGAGACGGTTTCCGTCACCAAGACCACCGGCGGCATCGTCGTGCTGTCCCAGAAGGAAGCCACCTCCATGGAGGAAAGCCCCTGCATCCGCTGCAGCCGCTGCGTGGAGGTCTGCCCGATGCACCTGAATCCCTTCAAGCTCAAGAACCTGTGTGACATGAACGACCTGAAGGCGGCTCAGGCAAACCACATCATGGACTGCATTCTCTGCTCCAGCTGTTCCTACATCTGCCCCTCCAGGCGCTGGATCATGTCTTCCATCAAGAACGCGCGTGAACAGATCATCGCGCAGCAGAAGAAGGGGGTGTAAGGGATGGCGCTTCATATTTCCACCGGTCCTCATCTCAGAAGCAGACAGGATACGCCGAGCCTGATGCGGGACGTGCTCATCGCGCTCTGCCCGGCTGTCGCGGCTTCCCTGTATTTCTACGGCCTCAAGGCGCTGTGGATCCTGCTGGTATCGACCGCCTGCGCGGTGTTGAGCGAGTATGTCTGGCAGCGGCTGATGAAAAAGCCGATCCGCCTGAACGACTTTTCCGCGGCGGTCACAGGCCTGCTGATCGGCCTCAATATGCCGGCCACCGTGCCGGTCTGGGTGCCGGCCATCGGCAGCGTGTTCGCCATTATCATCGTCAAGCAGCTCTTCGGCGGCATCGGCCACAACTTCCTGAACCCGGCCCTGGCCGCCCGCGCGGTCCTGCTGACCAGCTGGCCCTCTTACATGACCAAGGCCCTGGTACCCGAACGGACGCTGACCTTCGGCCTGTTTGAATCCAGCGTGGACGCCATTACCTCGGCCACCCCCCTGGTGGCCCCGGTGGCTGACATCCGCAACCTCCTGATGGGCAACATCGCCGGCGCCATCGGCGAAACCTGCAAGATCGCGGTTTTGCTGGGCCTGATCTATCTCCTGATCCGCGGCGTGATCCGCTGGCAGATCCCGGTCTGCATGCTGGGCACCGTCGCCCTGATGAGCTGGATCCTGGGCAAGGATCCGCTGACGGCCGTCCTGTCTGGCGGCGTCCTCTTCGGCACTGTCTTCATGGCCACGGACTATGTCACCACCCCGATGCTGAAGGTCGGCCAGGCCATCTTCGGCGTGGGCGCGGGTATCCTCGTGGTGCTGATCCGCAACTACGGCAACTATCCCGAGGGCGTGACCTACGCGATCCTGATCATGAACATCGTGACCCCGCTTCTGGACCGTTCACTCAAACGCAAGGTTTATGGGGAGGTGAAACAGAATGGCTGAATCCAATAAGCCGACCATGCGCGGCGTGTTTATCAACGGCGTCCTCAACGAGAACCCGACCTTCCGCCTGGTGCTGGGCACCTGTCCGACCCTCGCGGTCACGACCTCGGCCATCAACGGCATCGGCATGGGGCTGGCAGCCACCTTCGTGCTGGTCTGCTCCAACTTCGTGGTGTCCTGCGTCCGCAAGCTCATTCCGGACAAGGCCCGTATCCCCGCTTTCATTGTCATCATCGCCACCTTCGTTACCATCGTGCAGATGGTCATGCAGGCCTTCCTGCCCTCCCTGTACGACGCGCTGGGCCTGTTTATCCCCCTGATCGTGGTCAACTGCATCATCCTGGCCCGGGCGGAAGCCTTCGCCAGCAAGAACGGCCCGGTGATCTCCGCGGTGGACGGCCTGGGCATGGGCCTGGGCTTCACTTGCTCGATCACCCTGATCGGCATCATCCGCGAGCTGATCGGCAACGGCACGGTCTTCGGCATCTCCCTGCTGGGCGCTTCCTATCAGCCGATGCTGCTGTTCGTCCTGGCTCCCGGCGGCTTCATCACCTACGGCTTGGTGCTGGGCATCATCAACGCCATCACCGCCCGCCGTCAGGCCAAGGCCGGAAAGGAGGAATAAGTCATGAGGATTACCGACGTCGGCTCCTTCTTCCTGTTCATGGTCAACTGCATCCTCTGCAATAACTTCATTTTCTCCCGTTTCCTGGGCTGCTGCCCCTTCCTGGGCGTTTCCAGCAAGGTGCAGACGGCCACCGGCATGGGCCTGGCGGTCACCTTCGTCATGGGCATCGCCTCCCTGGTCACCTATTTCGTGAACCTGCTGCTGGTGGCGCTGGGGCTGGAATACCTCCAGACCATCGCCTTCATCCTGGTCATCGCGGCCCTGGTGCAGTTCGTGGAAATGTTCATGAAAAAGTCGATGCCGTCCCTGTACTCCGCGCTGGGCATCTATCTGCCCCTGATCACCACCAATTGCGCGGTGCTGGCCGTTACCATCATGAACGTGGAAAACCACTACAACCTCTTTGAATCCGTCTGCAACGGCGTGTTCGGCGCGCTGGGCTTCATGCTGGCCATCGTCCTGATGGCGGGCGTGCGCGAGCGCCTGGAAACCTCCGACATTCCCAAGAGCTTCAAGGGATTCCCGTCCAGCCTGATCACCGCCGGTCTCATGTCCATCGCCTTCATGGGCTTCCAGGGCCTGGTCAAGTAAAGGAGGAAGCGTACAGATGACAATTCAGTGGATTCATGTGCTTTACGCTTTGCTGGCGCTGGGCGGGGTCGGAGCGATCTTCGGCCTGATCCTGGACATCGCGGACAAGAAGTTCGCCGTGGAGCAGGACGAGCGGGTCGTCAAGGTCCGCGCGGCCTGCGCCGGCGCCAACTGCGGCGCCTGCGGCTATCCCGGCTGCGACGGCTTTGCCGCCGCCGTCGTCGCGGGCACGGCCCCGGTCAACGGCTGCACCGCCGGCGGGGCGAAGACCGCGAACGCCATCGCGGAAATCATGGGCGTGACCGCCGAAGCCAGCGAGCCCAAGGTCGCCCGTCTGCTCTGCCAGGGCGCGCACGGCGTCGCCAAGGAACGCTATCACTATGACGGCTACCGCTCCTGCCAGATGGCCAGCCAGATGGTGGGCGGCCCCAAGATGTGCTCTTATTCCTGCGTCGGCCTGGGCGACTGCATGGACGTCTGCAAGTTCGACGCCATTAAGATCGAGAACGGCATCGCCGTGTTCGATGAAAACAAGTGCGTCGCCTGCGGCATGTGCGAAAAGACCTGCCCGCGCCACGCCATCGCGGTCGTGCCCAAGGACGCCACCGTCCTGGTCCGCTGCCAGAACAGCGACACCGGCCGTGTTGCCGTCGAGGCCTGCATGAAGGCCTGCATCGCCTGCAAGCGCTGCGAAAAGACCTGCCAGTACGACGCCATCCACGTGGCCAACGGCTTTGCCAGCATCGATACCGCCAAGTGCACCCGCTGCGGCGAGTGCGCCAAGGTCTGCCCCCGCGGGTGCATTACCGTGATTGGAGGCCAAGCCCAGGTGGTTGCATGATCAGCATTTAGCTTTGAGCCTTGAACCGGTTGGTTCAGGCGAACTGTCAAAAACTAAAAAACCAGCCCCTTCCGCTCGTTCAGAACGGAAGGGGCTGGTTTTTTGAAACTGATATGTTTTTACCTGTTTTCCAGGGTCCGGATGACTTTGGCGGCGGTTTTGTCGGATTGGAGCTTGCGGATGGTTTCCTTGTCGGCGGGGATGCCGCCGATGTATTTCTTCCATTTGTCGGTGGAGTAGTTGTCCAGGAAGTCTCCGTACACCCAGCCGACCAGGTGGCCGTCGTCCTTGGATTTCTTGGCCCGGACGACTAGGTACCAGTTCTTTTTGTGATCGATGCAGTAGACGGTCTCGTTGTTCATCAGGCCGCTGTGATAGTTCACGATCTCCTTGTGGCCCTTGGTGCCGGCGATCCCGGCGCGCATGTTGACGTAATTGTCGGTGACCTTCATGACCCGCTGCTTCATTTCTTCTTCGTCGAAGAGCAGCTCCTTGATTTCCGGGGAAGTGGGGTTATGGACGAATTTGGCCTCGTCCCAGAAAATGTAGCCGGTCAGCCCGTTCTTGGTGGCAACGCGATACCAAAGGCCGCTGTGAGCCGAGGCGATGAAGTAAACGGTCGTTTTTTTCTTCAGCGTGGTCAGGACGTTTCCGCCCACCGGGTCATCCCGCAGCTGCGCCTGGGAGACCGAAATGGTCATTTTCCTTTCTTCCAGTTCCTGGGCGCTGAAGGTTTCCAGCTCCGCGGCAAAGGCCGTCCAGGAGAGGAGAGGAAGCAGCAGGACCGCCAGTGAAATCGCGGCCATCATTCTCAGGGATCGTTTCATAACAAACCTCCGTTTGACTCAACAAAAGCAGGGATGTCCGCGCTGCGGCCCGGAGATTCAGAGGGAACAGCGGCGGCTCGGGGAGTTGGGCGAAGATCTTCTTAAGTGGAACGATCATGTCCCGCTTTCAGGACACGAATTGCCGGTGTGGAGAAAATCTCCCGCTCTCATGTGGAAATTATAACAAAAGATGAGAAGAAATGCAACAATTTCTTAATAATTTTTTAATAAATAGTTCACTATATATTTAAATTTTGACATAAATTTACATTCGGCAGGCTGCGGCATTGCCAAGGATCGGTTGTTCTGCTATAATGGTCCGGCCTTTTGCGGCCGCGCGGCGGCGAAGGTTGAAACAGAAGACAGGTCCGGGGCTTCCGGCCCTGTCTTGAAATGAGTATCAGGAAAAGGAATGAAATTCATGCAGCAAAATGACCGCTCCCGGATGCTGGGAGAGATGCCCATGGGCAAACTGGTGCCCAAGGTGAGCATGCCGATCATGGTGTCGATGCTCGTGCAGGCCCTCTATAATGTGGTGGACAGCATCTTCGTGTCCCGCTTCGACCCCAACGGCCTGACCGCCGTGTCCCTGGCCATGCCGTTTCAGATGCTGATGATCGCCCTGTCGACCGGCATGGGCACGGGCATCAACAGCCTGGTCAGCCGCCGCCTGGGCGGGGGAGACCCGAACGGAGCGCGCCGCGCCTCCTGGAACGGCCTGCTGATCGAGGTGCTGGGAAGCCTTTTGTTTGTGCTGGGCGGCCTGTTCGCGGCGGGGGCGGTGATGCGGTCGGTGGTATCGCCCAACCTCGCCAACGCGGACCGCATCCTGTCCATGGGCACGGACTACCTGTCCATCGTGACCATGTTCAGCTCTGGGCTTTTTGTGGCCATCTTTTTTGAGCGCATGCTGCAGTCCACCGGCAATACCCCGGCCTCCATGCTGTCCCAGCTGTCCGGCGCGCTGACGAACATCATCCTGGACCCGATCATGATTTTCGGTTACCTGGGCTTCCCGCAGATGGGCGTCTCCGGCGCTGCCATCGCCACGGTGGTCGGGCAGTGGGTCTCCGCGGTCGTCGGGCTGATCTTAAATCAGAAGAAAAACCCGGAGCTGCGCCTGAACCGGAAGGACTTCCGCATCAACCGCGGAGACCTTTCCGCCATTGTGGCGGTGGGCTTCCCCAGCACCGTCATGGCGTCCATCGGCTCGGTGATGAACATCGGCATGAACGGGATCCTGTCCGGCTTTGCCGAGAGCAACGCCGCCCTCAACGTGCTGGCGGTGTATTTTAAGCTCCAGTCCTTCATCTTTATGCCGGTCTTCGGCCTGTCCAACGGCATCATCGCCATCATCGGCTACAATTTCGGCGCGCATAACCGCCAGCGGGTGTATCAGTGCATCCGGGTGGCCCTGATCTGGGCCTGCTCGATCATGCTGGTGGGGATGCTGGTGTTCCTGATCTTCCCCGCCCAGCTGATGGCCATCTTCGAGTCTGAAGCGGAGAGCGAGCTGACCGCGCGCATGACGGAGATCGGCGTTGTCGCGATGCGGACGATCAGCCTGAGCTTCCTCTTCGCCGCCGTCGGCATCACCCTGTCCACGGTCTTCCAGGCGGTGGGCCGCGGCTCCTACAGCATGATCGTCAGCATCTGCCGCCAGCTGGTGGTGCTGCTGCCCGTGGCCTGGCTCATCGCCCGCCTGACCGGCAGCGTCTATGCCGTCTGGTGGTGCTTCCCCATCGCGGAAGCCGTGGCCCTGGTCCTGTGCCTGGCCTTCTACCGAAAGTGCGATCAAAAGCTGCTGGCCACTCTGGACCAGAAAACGCCCGCCGCGGTGGAATAGGGGAAGGCCCGCCGGGTAAATGGATTCTCTGAACAATGGATGCAAAGAAGCGAAATAGCAGATGAAATCAGGACGACTTTCGTTTAGTTTTAGCCCCTTCTGACCGCCGTAGACAGGCAGATAAAAGAACCGGTGTCTCATTGAAATGAATGAACCGCCGCGCCAGAGACGAACGCTGGCCGGCGGTTTTATTTTTTTGCTTCTTTTTGCTGCTTATAGAGGATGAATTCTTCAAACAGACGGACAAGGGCTCTGTTTTGCGGAGACAGTTTTTCCTGAACGTTTGAAGATAACAGAGGGTCGTCATTATTCAATCCTAAGAGAAAATCAGAGGATACCTGATACAGCTTGCAGATCGCCACCAGTAATTCATGGCTGGGGGCGCTGTTTCCTCTTTCCCAGGATTTAACAGTGCTTAAGGAAACATTCAGCTTTTTAGCCAAATCAGTCTGAGTATCGCCGTGATCTTTCCGTACATCCTTTAAGCGTTCTCCGATCATACTTCTCACCCGTGAAAAGTATAATATATTTCGACTTTCATCTGATTTTTTGAACAAGATACTTGACCATTTTATCTAAAAAGGTATAAGATACTTATACGATTTGGCGTTTTGGTTGAAGAATCTTGACGATTGGGAGAAAGGATCATGTATGAAACGGTACGCCAAGGCAGGCACCCTGGAAAAGCAGCTTGACAAGGTGTTTTTTTGACAGAAAAAGGTTCATTGAAGATGCCAGCTGTGATATGCCGGCGTCTGCTTTCTGGCCCTTGACAAAGCGGCGCATCTGTTTTACCATATATTCAGCAGAGATCCCGGAAGAACCGGGCCATCCTGCGGAGGTAGTGTTTGGAGACTGTTCTGTAACAGGGAACATGGCTGAAAAAACGGCGGTGGCATGACCGCTTGTTTGCTGATGCCATGGCGCGGTTCGGACAGTCGCCGGACACTTTTTGTTTTGTCCTTCTGCCGGACCGCATTCCCTGATCCCCGTTCATGTCTGATAAAGAAGAATATGAAGACAGAGAACAGGAGGAAGAACATGAATTCTATGATCATCCGGCGGGAAACGGAAAAAGACTACCGCGCTGTGGAAGAGCTGACCCGGGAAGCCTTTTGGAACGTCTATAAGCCGGGAGCAGATGAACACTATTTTGTGCATCAGATGAGGAGCCATCCCGACTTTCTTCCTGAACTGGCCTTCGTGGCCGAAGCGGACGGCAGGATCGTCGGCAGTATCATGTATACCAAAGCCTGGCTGGAGGATGAGGAGGGCAAACGAAAGGAAATCCTTTCCTTTGGCCCGCTTTGCGTCGCCGTGGAATTCCAGCGGCAGAAGATCGGCAAACGCCTGATCGAGCGCTCCTTTGAGGAGGGCCGAAGGCTCGGCTTTGACGTGAACATCAACCTTGGCAACCCGGGGAATTATGTGAGCAGCGGTTTCGTCAGCTGCAAAAAGAAGAATGTCTGTTTTGCGGTGGACGGAAACTATCCGACGGCGCTGCTGGTCCGCGAGCTGATGCCCGGCGCGCTGGACGGCAGAAAATGGATGTATATCCCGAGCATGGCGGCGGATTGCTGCGATGACACCGAAGCCGTCGAGGCCTTTGACGCCTCCTTCCCGCCCAGGGAAAAGAAGTGGATGCCCAGCCAGGAAGAGTTCTACATTTACAGCCATTCTTCCGTCGTCAGATAAAACGAAACTATCTTTAGTCCTGCGCTTCGCCTCTTCGGAGGCGGAGCGTTTTGTCTTGCGGGACGATGATGTGCCGTCAGCAAAAAAAGAAGGCCGGCAGAATCTGCCGGCTCAGTTCATTTGATGTTCAATCAACAGTAATGAATAAAAGCGTGTCTCTGGAAAGCACCGTGGCCCGGCCGGACGCCTCCGCCTGCAGGGCGTTGGTCACCACCAGGGGGTCGGAGCTGAAGCCCTCCCCGTCCAAACGGTCGCCCGGTTTCATCGTCACGGTCCGGGAGTGGGCCTTCAGCCACTCGCTCCAGGACAGGGCGAAATGGTCCGCCCGGTTTTCCTGGATATAGAGATACATGGCCCGGGCCAGGACGCACCGCTCCTTTTGAGCGGGGCTCTTTTCCGGGGCGGAGATGTCCAGCAGGTTCCCGCTGCCGGTTTCCGCCTGGTGCCGCAGGATGTCCTCCACAGAGACATCCGGTTTTCCCATCATCTCCCAGATGGTCATGAAGGCCCCGGTCCGCCCGGACCCGGCCTGGCAGTGGAAATGGAGCCAGGCGTCGGCCGGAAGCTCACGGGCGAAGGAAATAAAGGCGTCGATCACGTCGGCGGGCGGCCAGCAATGGTCGGGGCAGGCCAGGCGGAGATAGTGAAAGCCGCTGTTTTCCACCAGCTCGCGCTCCGTCTCCCAGGTGTCGACCTTCAGGTCCAATCGGTCCGCCGGCTGATCGTTGACGGCTGTATAGGCCGTGACCTCCGTGCCGACCAGGCTGGAAAGGCCCGCCTCCTCCGCCTCAATTTCCGCGACGGAGCGGCCGAGGTTTGCGTCGTTGCTTCCACCGCACCAGGAGACGGCGATGCCGTTGATCAACCCATGAGTCTCCATCCGGCAGTCCACGATCCATACGTCCCGGCCCAGACTTTGAAGTTGGGCGGCCAGGGCGGTGAACTGCTCCTGGGAAAACTGCGCGCTGCCGGACATCCTTTCCTCCGGCAGGAAGCGGACGTTGTCCAGCTCCCCGCGCCAGGCCTCCGGGTCATCCCGGTCCACCCGGATGAACACCTCGGCCTGGGCTGCCGCCGCGGCGCAGAAGAAAAACGCCAACGCTAAAATGATGGACAGCGGTTTTTTCATGATCCCGTGCTTCCTTCTCTTTCCGGTTTATCCCTGCTGTACGAGCCTGAAGAAGGCGTCGACCTGATCGGCGTGGCGGCCGCGGCAGAGGATGTGGTGGTTGTTGATGGGCCGGGTCAGGAAGTAGGAAAAATCGTCCAGCCCGACGCGGATCTGGGTGCGGCAGAGCATGTCGCTGAAGGGGGTGTCGAGGATTTTGCCTTCCTTGACAAAGTAGCGGGACAGGTCTCCCTCGCACTTGAACAGGGTGCAGTCGCCCAGGTCGAACGTGGCCTGTATGGCCGCCCCGATGCCGGATTCAAAGTGCGTGTTCAGGCAGTAATCCCGCACCATTGCCGTAGGGATGGTGCAGTGGGCGAAGGTGGCGACGCCCGCCTTGGTGTCGAAACGGCTGGGGTTGCACATGAACAGGGGCTCGCCCGTCACGCTGCCCAAGACCGCCATGGACAGCAGGGAGGGCAGGTCGCCCTCGCACCCGCCCCAGACGCCCTGGCTGTTGAGGATGGAAAGGCCCAGGCAGCCCGTGGTGTGCACTGTGTCCAGCAGGTCAAAGCAGCGGACCGTGAGGCCGCTTAGGCCGTACCGCGCCACGATACGCTGGAAGGCTCCGTAGACGTACAGGGCCTTTTCCACCTCCCTGCGGTCAAATTTCTGGCGCAGGAAGGCTTCGGTGTATTCGTTCGCTTCATAGGCGTTAAGCGGGATTTCGGCCAGCAGCTCTTCCATCGGGATGGTCACGAGGGAAAGGCCCAGGCGCTTTTGTACCGCCTCGCTGTCGTAATCGCTGGCGATCAGCCAGTCGGACGGCTTCCCGATGCAGCCCAGCTTCTTTCCCCGCAGGGCGGCCAGCGCCCGGTGGGCATGAAGGAGCAGGCGGATCTGATCGGCCACCTGGCCGATATCGCCGTGGAGGATCTCGCCCTCGCCGCCGTGCTTGCGCAGATAGCTCAGGATTTCCATGGACGCCGCCAGGGAATTGGATTCCCCGCTGGTGAGGATGTAGCAGCGCCGGGCCTTCAGCCGCTCAAACACCTGGAGGAAATATCCTTCGCTGCCGCCGGAGGCCACGTACAAAAGGGCGAACTCCTCCGCCAGGTATTCGTCCAGAGAGCTGCGGACGAGGGTCTCGCCCAAAGCGTCGGATAATGCGCCGATATACCGGTCGATATGCTCCTCGGTCACCTGGGTCAGCGGGCTTCGGATCTGATAAAACTTGATCATCGGATGATTCCTCCTGTGAAACGTGTTCGTCATCATTTCTGGTGGATTTTATTGTACCATAAATGAGAACTGATTTCCACTGGTTCAGAGCGAAACAGATACCGGCCCCGGCGGATTTTCCCGCCGGGGCCGGCTGCATCATGAGGTTTTCTTTGTTATTTGCCGCTAAACGCATTTTCGTATTCTAAGAAGGTCACCTGGCCGTCGGCGTTGGTCATCGTGTCCGGAATGCCGTTGCCGTCGACGTCCTCGATCAGCACCAGCACGTCGCTGAAATAGCGCTCGTTGTTCACGTTCATGATCATGACCCGGTATTCGCCCAGGCGCAGCATCGTCCGGTAGCGGAGGGCTTCAAAGGCGCCGCCCAGGTTCATTTCCTCTTCGACGGTCTCATGCTCCTGGCCGTCTTGGTCCTGCCAGGTCCGCACGATGGTGACGGAGCGCAGGCCGGCGCGGTCTGCCATGTTGAGCCACAGCTGCGGGTTGCCGTCGTCTGCCAGGCGGGTACGGAACCAGCTGAGCATCGGCTTGCCGCTGGTGGCGTAGGGGACGGGCTTCTGCTGGAACTGGCGGGCAGCCAGCTCCGTCTGCTCGGCCAGGTCCGCCGCCCGCTGCTCGAGGTACTGGTTGTTTTCGGTCAGCTCGGCGTTCTGGGCCTGGACCTGTTCCTTTTCAGCCGTTTCGGCGGCGAGGGCGGCCTCGGTGTCGCTCAGGTTCTTTTGGACCTGTTCCTTTTCAGCCGTTTCCGCGGCGAGAGCGGCCTCGGTCTCGCTCAGGTTCTTCTGGACCTGTTCCTTTTCAGCGGTTTCGGCGGCGAGAGCGGCCTCGGTGTCGCTCAGGTTCTTGGTGAGCTCGGCGTTCTGGGCCTGGACCTGTTCCTTTTCAGCCGTTTCTGCGGCGAGGGCGGCTTCGGTGTCGTTCAGGTTCTTGGTGAGCTCGGCGTTCTGGGCCTGAACCTGTTCCTTTTCAGCGGTTTCCGCGGCGAGGGCGGCCTCGGTATCAGTCAGGTTCTTGGTGAGTTCGGCGTTCTGGGCCTGGACCTGCTCCTTTTCAGCCGTTTCTGCGGCGAGGGCGGCCTCCGTGTCGGCCAGGTTCTTGGTCAGTTCTTCGTTGAGGGCCTTGACGGCGTCGTTGGCCTCCTGCTGGGCGGCCAGCTCTTTGCCGGTGTTGGCCAGGCTGGTCTCCAGGGAGAGCATCTGCTCGGTCAGCTGGTCCCTTTCGCCGGTCAGCTTGGTCAGGTTGTCGGTGGCGGCGCTCAGCGCGTCCTCCATCCCGGTGATCTGGGTGGTCAGGCTGTCATGCTCTCCCTGTACGGTGGCCAGGGTGCCGTTGAGGCCGGCCAGCTCCTGGTTCAGGCTGTCCAGCTGGGTCTTGAGCTCCGCCTTTTCGTTTTCGCTGGCGGTGGATTTGGTTTCGGCGTGCTCCAGCTGGCTGCTCAGGTCGTTGATCCGGTCGGTCAGGGCGGTCTTTTCGGTCGTCAGGGCGGCCAGGCGGGAATCGGTGTCGGTCAGGGTGTCCCGCAGGGTCTGCACCTGGGCGCTCAGCCTGTCTCTCTCCTCGGTCAGGGCCGTCAGGCTTTCGTTCAGAGAGGCCAGCTGCTGATGCGCGGTCTCCAGCTGATGGGAAAGCTCCTCGTTTTCGCTGAGCAGCTTTTTCACCTGATCGTTCATGGAGGAAAGCTTCTGCGTCAGCTCTTCGTTGCTGGCGCTGGTGATGGCGACCTGCTCGGTCAGCTCGGAATTGTTCTGCGTGGCGGCGGCCAGCTCCTGTTCCAGTTCAGCTACCTGGGTGGACAGGGTTTCGCTGGTCGCGGTGATTGCGGATACCTGCTCGGTGAGGGCCTGCACCTGGCCGGTGACGTTGGACAGCTGAGTGGTCAGGTTTTCGGCCTGCTGCACGGCGGCGTCCTTGGCCTGGGACATGGTCTCCAGGGATTCGGTCAGCTGCCGGACGGTTTCGTCCAGGGCGTCCTTCTCCCCGGCCATTTCCGTCAGCTGTCCGCTCAGCTCGGTGACCTGGGCGAGGGCGCCCTGCTTTTCGGCCTGCTCGTCGGCCAGGGCCTGGCGGGTCTGCTCCAGGTTCTGGGTCAGCTCGTCGTTCAGGGCCTGGGCGGCTTGGTTTACCTGCTGCTGGGCGGAAAGCTCCTTGCCGGTCTGCTCCAGGCTGGTTTCGAGGGTCTTCATCGTGTCAGCCAGGTGATCCCGCTCCTGGGTCAGCTGATTCAGCTGTTCGGCGGCGGTGCTCAGGGCCGTTTCCATGGCGGTCAGCTGGCCGTTTAGGTCGCCGTGCTCTCCCTGGACGTTTTCCACGGCGGCGTTCATCCCCGCCAGCTCCTGCTTGAGGGCATCCAGCTGCTTTTGAAGCTCGGATTTTTCTTCTTCGCTCTGTTCGGCGGCGTTTTCGGCGCTCTGGAGCTTCGCGGTGACCGCGTCGATCTTTTCATTGAGGGCGTTCCGGTCGGTCAAAAGGACGCTTAACTGGCCGTCCGTCAGCCCCAGGTTTTCGCGCAGGGCCTGGACCTGCCCGTTCAGCGTGTCCCGCTCGCCTGCGATTTGGATCAGGCTGTCGTTGAGCCCGGTCAGCTCCGTCTGGGCGGCCGCCAGCTGGGCGGTCAGCTGCTCGTTTTCGCTGACCAGGCTTTGAAGCCGTTCATCAGAAAAGAAGAGGTTCCGGGTCTGCGTGGGGTCTTCGCTGGTGGCGGCGGCCAGGGTTTCGGTCAGCTCGCTCACCTGGCGGGTGAGGCCTTCGCTGGTCGCGCTCATGCCGGACAGCCGTCCGGTGAGCTCCTGCACCTGGCCGGTGACTTCAGTGAGCTTCCCGTTCAGGCTTTCGGCCTGCTGCTCGGCGGCGTCCCGGGCCTGGGAAACGGCCTGGAGGGCGGTTTCCATTTCCTGCACCTTGCCGTCCAGCTGGGCGCGCTGCTCGGTCATTTCGGTCAGGCTGCCGGTCAGCTCAGTGACCCGGGCCAGGGCGCTTTCCTTTTCGGCCTGTTCGTCCGCCAGGGCCTGGCGGGTTTCGTCCAGAGTCTTGTTCAGGGCCTCGTTTTCACTCAGCGCCTGGTTTTTCAGATCCGTTTCCGCTTTCAGGGCGGCGGCGGTCTGGTTCAGATCCTCGGTCAGGGACGCGTTTTTCGTCAGGGCGTCTTCCTTCGCGGCGGTCTGGGCCGTCAGGTCCGCGGTCAGGTTCTCTTTGTCCGTCTGCAGACGGCTGTTCTGTGTGGTGACGTCGTTCAGCTGCTGGGTGATGGTCTGGCTGTGCTGCTTTTCCTGGTGCAGCAGATAACCCAGCACTCCCGCGCCAATCAGGCAGATGACCAGAGCAACGCACAGAATGATCAGACGATTTTTCATGACAGTACGCATCCTTTCGCGGGTTATATAAATATCCTTATAATAACCCTACATTACCATGATCAATTATATCCAATTCCCACCGCTTATTTATTACGGAGTATTTAATAATTTCTTAATTTTTAGAAATGGTTTTTGTAATAATGATTCAACATTTACAAAACCGGATCCGGCGGATATAATGGGGACGGATCAGACGAACCGGAGACAGGAGAAAAGGGAGAGACATGGAACAGGCGACATTCTTTGACCGGAGCGTTCCGGAACCCCTGGCCGCGAGGCTCAGGCCCCGGACGCTGGAGGAATATATCGGACAAAAACACCTCCTGGGGGAGGGCAAGGTGCTGCGCAGGCTCATCGAGGGGGACAGCATTTCCTCGATGATCTTCTGGGGGCCGCCGGGCGTGGGCAAGACGACCCTGGCGAGGATCATCGCGGGCAGGACGAAGGCCCGCTTCGTCGATTTTTCCGCCGTCACCAGCGGCATCAAGGAAATCCGCGCGGTGATGGAGGAGGCGGACCAGGCCCGCCGCTTCGGCGAAAAGACGATCCTCTTTGTGGACGAAATCCACCGCTTCAACAAGGCCCAGCAGGACGCCTTTTTGCCCTATGTGGAAAAGGGCAGCATCATCCTGATCGGCGCGACGACGGAAAACCCCTCTTTCGAGGTCAACAGCGCCCTTCTGTCCCGGTGCAAGGTGTTCGTGCTCAAGGCCCTGGAGCCGGAGGAGATCACGGTGCTCCTGCGCCGGGCGATCACGGATGAAAAGGGCTTTGGGGACCGGGAGGTCGTCCTGGAGGACGGGATGCTCGAGCAGATCGCCCGCTTTTCCAATGGGGACGCCCGAACCGCCCTGTCCACCCTGGAAATGGCGGTCTTAAACGGCGAGCTTTCGGGCAACCGCGTCGTCGTGAACCGGGAGACTTTGGAGCAGGTGACCAGCAGGAAGTCCTTCCTTTATGACAAGCAGGGGGAGGAGCACTACAACCTCATTTCCGCCCTTCACAAATCCATGCGCAATTCGGATCCGGACGCCGCGGTCTACTGGCTGGCCCGCATGCTGGAGGCGGGGGAGGACCCGATGTACATCGCCCGCCGTGTAGTCCGCTTTGCCGCCGAGGACGTCGGCCTGGCCGACCCCAGGGCGGTGGAGCTGGCGGTTTCCGTCAGCCAGGCCTGCCACCTGATCGGCATGCCCGAATGTACCGTCCATTTGACGGAGGCGGTGATTTATCTGTCCCTGGCCCCCAAGTCCAACGCCATGGAGACAGCCTACAACGCCGCCCGGGAGGACGCGGCAAAACAGCTGGACGAGCCGGTGCCGCTCCAGATCCGCAACGCCCCGACCGCCCTGATGAAGGAGCTGGAATACGGCAAGGGCTACCAGTACGCCCACGACTACGCGGAAAAGATGACCGCCATGCAGTGCCTGCCCGACAGCCTCAAGGACCGCGAATACTACCAGCCCGGCGATCAGGGCCTGGAGCCCCGCTTCAAAGAGCGGCTCAGCCAGATCAAGGCGTGGAAGGAACAGCACCGCGGCGGGCGTTCCTGATGGATTTAAGCTGTTTTTTTTCGGGATTTTTACACATTAAAGCAAAAAAGACTTGAAAATTGAGCTTTTTTACGGTAAAATTTTTTTATTAACCGACGGTGCCGCTGTCCATCCCCCTGGGCGGGAAGGATGCGCAGGCCCTGATGAAACCGCAGGCAATGGCGAAAGCCGTTTGTCATAGCCGTCTTTGAGCGGCAGTAAAATACTTTAGGAGGATGTTTGCATGAAGAAGCTGTTATCCCTGGCTCTCGCTCTGGTGATGCTGGCCGGTCTGGCCGCTGTTCCCGCCGGCGCGGAAGAACTGAAGGAACTGAACACCTACGAGACCCAGGCCCGTGAGCTGGAAACCTGGAATATCCATTATTCCCAGGCCGCGGCGGACCTGAACGTGCTGTGCAACCTGATCGACGGTCTGCTGACCAACGATAACCACGGCAACCTCAAGCTGAACGCTGCCAAGAGCTATGAATCTCCCGACGGCGGCAAGACCTGGATCTTCACCATCAACGAAGGTATGACCTGGTTTGACAAGGAAGGCGAAGTCATGGCTGATGTGAAGGCTTCCGACTGGGCCACCGGCCTTGAATGGGTGCTGAACTACGCCAAGAACGACAGCTACAACGTGTCCATGCCCGCCGAAATGATCGTCGGCGCCAACGACTACTATGAGTACACCAAGAACCTGACCGAGACCGAAGGCGCGGAAGCCGCCAAGGCCCTGGACACCAGCAACGAGGAATTCGCCAAGGTCGGCATCACCGTGGACGACGCCGCCGGCACGATCACTTACTCCCTGGTGGATTCTCTGCCCTACTTCCCCTCCGTGGCCACCTACAACTGCCTGTATCCTCTGTCCGCTGACATGATCGACGAAATCGGCGTGGACGGCTACCGCGACATCACCTGGGAAGACATGTGGTATTCCGGTGCTTACACCATCTCCTACTATGAATACCAGAACCAGAAGGTGTTCACCAAGAGCCCCAACTACTGGAACGACGCCAACTGCAAGCGCTTTGACAAGGTCACCGTGAAGATGGTCGAGTCTGTCGCCACCGGCTATCAGCTGTTCAAGGAAGGCCAGCTGGACCACATCAGCCTGGACCAGGCCACCCTGCAGGACATCTACAACGGCACCGCGGACGCTGAATACAAGCCCAACCTGGTCGAAGCCCGTCCCACCAAGTACAGCTACCAGATGCACCTGGTGTATGCCAAGAACCTGGACGACGGCGTGACCCCGGACGTCAACTGGAACACCGCCGTGGCCAACGAGAACTTCCGCAAGAGCCTGTACTACGGCCTGGACCTGACCAACTACTTTGCCCGCACCAACTCCATCAACCCCCTGTCCTGCCAGAACTTCTGCTACACCGGCAACGGCGTTTCCTTCCTGTCTGACGGCACCGACTACACCCAGCTGGTCCGCAACGAACTGGGCCTGCAGTATGACAGCGAGAAGTATGCCCGCCTGAACGCGGAAGCCGCCGCCGAATACAAGGCCAAGGCCATGGAAGAGCTGACCGCCAAGGGCGTCACCTTCCCCGTGCAGGTTGAATACTACATCTCCGGCGCTTCCACCGTGGCCGCCGAGACCGCGAAGGTCCTGGAGAACATCTTCCGCGACTGCCTGGGCGACGATTATGTCCAGCTGGTCACCAAGACCTACACCAACCTGGCCAACGAAGTCCGCAAGCCCCGCAAGGCTTCCTTCTTCATCAACGGCTGGGGCGCTGACTTCGCCGATCCCATCAACTTCCTGGGCCAGGAGACCTACAACGATCCGCAGGCCTACTATTCCAACAACTACTCCATCTGCAACGAGAATGACGATCCCGACCTGATCGCCGCGTATCAGGAGTTCACTGATCTGGTGGTCGCCGCCAAGGCCATTACCGACGATATGGACGCCCGCTATGCCGCCTTCGCCAAGGCCGAAGCCTGCATGCTGAACCATGCGCTGGTCATTCCGTGCAGCTATGAAGTTTCCTGGGAGCTGACCAAGGTCAACAACTACAGCAAGGTTTACAGCATGTACGGCATGCAGGCCTACCGCTATGTTGACTGGGAAACCAGCACCGAGCCCTACACCACCGAGCAGATGGCTGCCCTGGCTGCCGCCTATGCCGCTGAGTAAGGCTGAACTTTCAGTGAACTGGACCGGGGCAGTCTCTTCGGGGGCTGCCCCGTTTTCAGTTCCGGAGAGCCAGCGCCCAGCTTCCGCGCGGCGGAGGCTGCGCACTGGCCCTGCGGGGACGGTTTCGTTCATTTTCGTATGTCAAAGGAGTTGATCGGATGGTCAAATACATTCTGAAACGGCTGTTTCGGTCTGTGGTGACGATTCTTCTGGTGGTCTGCATCGTCTTTTTCCTGATGCGGCTGATGCCGACGGATTACTTTTTTACCGAAGACGAGCTGATGAAGTTCACCGATCAGCAGAAATACGCCAAGCTCGAGCGCCTGGGCGTCATGAGCATCTGCCCTGACTGCCACGGCAGCGGCAAGCTGGATTCCGGCGAGGCGTGTCAGACCTGCATGGCCCATTCCACGACCAGCGTCGGCACCGGCTACGTGGACCGTTCGATTTTCTCCCAGCTGGGCGATTTCTTCTACAACCTGTTTGAAATGCGGGTCTACAACGCCAAGGGGAAAGAAATCAAGACGATCGACCCGGTGAACCTGTGGAAGTACCTGGGGGACACCAAGGTCTTTGAGGGCAAGCTCAAGGACGGCTACCAGGTCAAACTGGCCTTCAACCTGGGCAAGAGCATCCGCCTGGAAAAGGGACAGTATGTGACGGACGTCATTGCCAACAAGATGGGGGTTTCCATGTCCATCGGCCTGGTGTCGCTGATCATCTCGCTGATCCTGGGCGTCGTGCTGGGCGTGCTGCAGGCTCGCTACAAGGACGGTATTTTCGACCACATCGGCACCGGCTACACGGTGCTGGTGAACGCGGTGCCCCATCTGGTCATCTACACCATCATCATGATCGGCGGCGCGGCCATCTTCAGCCTGCCCATGCGCTATGACGCCACGGCGGCAGAGCCGTGGAAGACCATGGTGCTGCCCATCGTTTGTCTTTCCATCGGCTCCACGGCCGGCTACATGCTCTGGACCCGCCGCTACATGGTGGACGAGCTCAACAAGGACTACATCCGCCTGGCCAAGCTCAAGGGCCTGAGCGACCGGAAGGTCATGTTCCGCCACGTGCTCAAAAACGCCTTCGTGCCGCTGGCCCAGTACCTGCCCTATTCGATTTTGCTGACGGTGGGCGGCTCTTTGCTGGTGGAGCGCTTCTTCGCCGTGCCCGGCATGGGGCCGGAGCTGACCAATGCCATCAGCCGGTATGACCTGAACCTCGTGCAGGGCATCGTGCTGCTGTACGCCACGATGGGCATCTTTGGCGTGTTCCTGGGGGACCTGCTGATGACCATCATTGATCCCCGCATCAAGCTGACCGGGAAGGAGGGTGTGCGCTGATGAAGAACCAGAAAAACAGCCGCAAGACCGTGCAGGAAATGGAAGCCCCGGTGGTCGACCTGTCCATCGACTACTCTCAGGTGGATACTGACCCGCACGCGGTCCGGCCGATGGGCCGCGAATATCCTAAATCCCGCAGCCAGATGCCGGAAAAGCAGCTCTTTGAGTTTGCGGAGTACCACGCCCAGGACGCCGAAAGGATCGGCTATTCCAACTATTCCTACTGGAAGAGCGTGTGGGCGAACTTCCTGAAAAAGAAGTCCGCCGTGGTGATGAGCGTCATCTTTATCTGCCTGTTCATCTTCACCTTCGTGGCCAGCGCCATCGGCAAGTATGACATCCACATGGCGCCGGACCCGCTGAACCGCGCCTATATTTCCCCCAACGCCGAATTCTGGTTCGGCACCAACGGCATCGGCCAGGACTACTGGGCTCAGGTCTGGTACGCGACCCGGGCGTCCATCCTGCTGGCGGTGCTGGTGTCCATCGGACAGATCACCCTGGGCGTGATCATCGGCCTGATCTGGGGCTATGTGCGCAGGCTGGACTTCTTCTTTACGGAGCTGTATAATCTGATCGACAACATCCCCACCATCATCTACATGACCCTGATCGCCCTGATGGTCGGCAAATCCATGGTGACCATGGGCATCGCCATGATCGGCTTTGGCTGGCTGGCCACCGCCCGCAACGTGCGCAACCTGGTCTTCATGTACCGCGACCGGGAGTACAACCTGGCCTCCCGCTGCCTGGGCACAAAGCTGTCGAGGATCCTGTTTCGGAACATCTTCCCCTACCTGATCAGCGTCATCATCCTGCGCCTGGCCCTGGCCATCCCGGGCACGATCGCCTATGAGACGACGCTGACCTACCTGGGCCTGATGGACATCATGCTGCCGTCCCTGGGCAACCTGCTGGCGGCGGCCCGCGCCGTTTTCCCCAGGGCCGCGTTTACCCTGTGGTTCCCGGCGGCCATCGTGTCGGTCATCACCATCACTTTCTACCTGGTTGGCAACGCGTTCTCTGACGCCTGCGATCCGCGGAACCATGTGTAAGGAGGCGCGCTTATGAGCAATCAGACCATTGGACAGCAGGTGGATTTCGAAGAGCGGGCCAAAAAGATCCTGGCCAGCGAGCCCCTGCTTTCCGCGCGGGACGTGGAAGTCACCTTCTCCCTGCGCGGCAATAAGCTGACCGCCATCCGCCGCACCTCCCTGGACCTGTACGAGGGCGAAACCCTGGCCATCGTCGGCGAAAGCGGCAGCGGAAAAAGCGTGTTCACCAAGTGCTTCGTCGGCATGCTGGACAAAAACGGCGCCATCACGAACGGCTCCATCGAGTACGACGGCCACGACCTGGCCAAGTTTACGGAAAAGGAATGGCTCGGGGTACGCGGCAAAAAGATCGCCATGGTCACCCAGGACCCGATGACCAGCCTGAACCCCCTTAAAACCATCGGCTACCAGATCCAGGAGAGCGTGGAGCTGCACCAGGGTTTGAAGGGGGCCGAAGCCAGGAAGGAGGTCTACCGCATCCTGGAGGCCGTCGGCATTTCGGACCCGGAGCGCCGCTACCGCCAGTACCCGCACGAGTTTTCCGGCGGCATGCGCCAGCGCGTGGTCATCGCCATCGCCGTGGCCTGCCGTCCCCAGATCCTCATCTGCGACGAGCCGACCACCGCGCTGGACGTCACCATCCAGGCCCAGATCCTGGAGCTGATCCGCAGGCTGCAAAAAGAGCAGAACATGACCATCATCTACATCACCCACGACCTGGGCGTCGTCGCCAACGTGGCGGATCGGGTCGCGGTGATGTACGCCGGCCAGATCATCGAGATCGGCATGGCCAACGAGGTTTTCTTCGAGCCCCTGCACCCCTATACCTGGGCCCTGCTTTCCGCCCTGCCCCAGCTGGGCGTCAAGGGCGAAAAGCTCCCCGCCATCGACGGAACGCCGCCCAACCTCTTTAACCAGATCAAGGGCGACGCCTTCGCCCCCCGCAACCGCCAGGCCCTCAACATCGATTATCTGGAAGAGCCGCCCATGTACGAAGTGACGGCGACCCACATGGTCAAATCCTGGCTGCGGGATCCCCGCGCCCCCAGGGTGGAGCAGCCCCGCGCCATTCAGCGCCTGTCTGAAATGAAGGGCAATCAGGGGACCGATCCGAACGCCTATCACCCCCATCTGGATCCGAACCGCGAGCCTTTGGTGGAGGTCAGGGACCTGCAGGTGACCTTCGGCAGCGGGCGGAAAAAGTTCGTGGCCGTGGACCATGTGAACTTTACGATCTATAAGGGTGAAACCTTCGCCCTGGTGGGGGAGAGCGGCAGCGGCAAGACCACCATCGGCCGGGCCATCGTGCGCATCAACCCCGTCACTGCCGGCGAAGTGCTGTTCCACGGCGAAAAGATCAACGGGAAAATCAGCAAAGAGCTGGACTACAAGGTGATCCGCTCCATGCAGATGATCTTCCAGGACCCGATGGCCTCCCTGAACGAGCGGGCCAAGGTTGACTACATCGTCTCCGAGGGCCTGCAGAACTTCCACCTGTATGAAAACGAGAAGGACCGCCAGGACAAGGTGCAGAAGGCCCTGCAGGAGGTAGGTCTTCTGCCCGAGTTTTCCAGCCGCTTCCCGCACGAGTTTTCCGGCGGCCAGCGCCAGCGCATCGGCATCGCGCGGAGCCTCATCATGCAGCCCGAATTCATCGTGGCGGACGAGCCGATCTCCGCACTGGACGTGTCGATCCGCGCCCAGGTGCTGAACCTGCTCAACGAACTCAAAAAGAGCAGGGGCCTGACCTATCTGTTCATCGCCCACGACCTGAGCGTGGTCCGCTTCATCTCCGACCGCATCGCGGTCATCCACAAGGGCCGCATCGTGGAGCTGGCGGAGGCGGAGGAGCTGTTCGCCCATCCGCTGCACCCGTACACAAAGGCCCTGCTGTCCGCCGTGCCGAACCCGAACCCCTATGTGGAGCAGACCAAGAAGCTGCTGGTCTACGACGCGGAGCAGCATCACTACGAGAATGACCCGCCCGTATGGACGGAAATCAAACCGGATCACTTCGTGTACGGCAACGCGCCGGAGCTGGAGGCTTACCGGAAGGAACTCGGGTGATCGGATGATCAGATGGTTCAAGGCCCACTGGCAGCCGGAAATGCTCCGGCCCCTGTGCTACAAGTTCTTTACGCGCGGCGTGCTGACGCTCTTTGTCGTACAGCTGCTGCACTTCTTCCTCCCGGCGGACTGGCCGCTGGCCCGCTTTTCTTCCCTGTCCCTGATGGCGGGGGCCCTGTTCGTCCTGTTTACCTGGGTCGCCTGGCTGCGGATCACGGGCCTGCGCATCCCGCAGTTCAGGCTGCCCCGCATCAAGCGCAAGGACCCGCCCTTTTTGACCGGCGACATCGCCGACCATCTGGACGAGGACATCATCACCTTCGACGACCTGGACGAGGACGGGCAGAACGCCTGCGTCCTGGCGGCGGACGCCGCCCTGGCGGTGATCTGCCTGCTGCTTTCATTCGTCGTATAAAATTTTTAAAAACCCTTGTCAATTCATCCTGAACGTGGTATCATATCAGCTGTTGACCTGCGCGGCCGTATCACGCGCCGGGATGCACTGAATCCTGTCGGGGAGGTGAAAAACATGCCGAACATCAAATCCGCCATCAAGCGCGTGAAGGTTTCCAAGAAGAAGAATCTGCGCAACCGTATGATCAAATCCGGCGTCAAAACCGCCGTTAAGAAGTACGAAGCTGATGTGAATGCGGAAAAGCTGTCTGGCGCCTTTGCCGCGCTGGATAAGGCCGTCTCCAAGGGCGTTATCCACAAGAACGTGGCGAACCGCAAGAAGGCCCGTCTGAGCAAGAAGCTTGCCGCCCAGTAATCGTATTTATTATCTATCGCAATTTTTTTCACCCTCTATCCCGCCTGCCCTGGCGGGTTTTTGTTTATGGGACGGGGACTTCGTCCCCTTCCCACGCTTTCCCCTACGGATTTGCCTCTCGCCCATAAAGGGGCTCCCGGGCGGCAAATCCGCAAGGTACGCATTTTTGCTCCGCAGAAGTGGGGGGGCGTTTTCACTCCCCAACGATGATTCTGCTGCGCAAAAATACTCCTCGCGGCGTACATGCCGCCGCTGCGGATTGTAATCAGGGGGAAGAATCCCCCTGATCACCCCCTCTGGCACGCAGAATGTCGGAGAATGGAATAGCAAATTAGGAGGCGATGTTTGAATGACGATTCAGGAGAAGTTCGAGCAGTGGCTGAAAAACGCTGACGCGTCCCTTACGGAGAGCCTGTCCGCCATGGCGAAGGACCCGGCTGCCATGGAAGACGCTTTTTACCGCGACCTGGCCTTCGGTACCGGTGGCCTGCGCGGGGTCATCGGGCCGGGCACCAACCGCATGAACGTGCATACGGTCGCAAAAGCCTCCCAGGGCCTGGCGGACTATGTGTGCGGCCATTTCCCGGAAGGGGAAAGGAAGATCGCCGTCAGCTACGATTCCCGGATCCTGTCGGACGTTTTCGCCCGCGTGGCGTCCGCCGTGTTCGCCGAAAACGGCATCCGGGTCTACCTCTATCCCCAGCTGATGCCGACGCCCTGCCTGTCGTATGCGGTGCGGTATCTTCATTGCTCCGCCGGCGTCATGGTAACGGCCTCCCACAACCCGGCCAAGTACAACGGCTACAAGGTCTACGGGGCGGACGGCTGCCAGATCACCACCGAGGCGGCGGAAAAGATCCTGGGTGAAATCGAGAAGCTGGACATCTTCCGGGACGTTCGCTTGGGCGATTTTGACAGGCACCTGGCCGAAGGGCAGATTTCCTGGATTGGGGAAGAGGTGTACACCTCCTTTGTCCAGCAGGTGAAGGCCCAGACCATGCTGGGCCCGGACGACCAGCTGGACCGGAACGTGGCCATCGTCTACACTCCGCTGAACGGCACGGGCTTAAAGCCTGTCACCCGGACCCTCCGGGAAAGCGGGTTTACCAATATCACCGTGGTGCCCGAGCAGGAGCAGCCGGACGGCCGTTTCCCGACCTGCCCGTATCCCAACCCGGAAATCCGGGAGGCGATGGAGCTGGGCATCCGCACCGCGAAGGAAAAGAACGCCGACCTGCTGCTGGCTACCGACCCGGACTGCGACCGTTGCGGCATCGCCGTCAAAAACAAAGAGGGAGACTATACCCTCCTGACCGGCAACGAGACCGGCATGCTGCTGCTGGACTATGTCTGCTCCCGCCGCCTGGCCCTGGGCCGGATGCCCAAGGACCCCGTGCTGGTCAAGACCATCGTCACCATCGACATGGCGGACAGGATCGCCGCCCATTACGGGGTCAGGACGGTCAACGTGCTGACGGGCTTTAAGTTCATCGGCGAGACCATCGCCCGCCTGGAAGCCCAGGGGAAGGAAGACAGCTATATCTTCGGCTTTGAGGAGAGCTACGGCTACCTGTCCGGCACCTACGTGCGGGACAAGGACGCCGTCAACGCCTCCTTCCTGATCTGCGAAATGTTCGCCTGGTACCGCCAGCAGGGCGTGAGCCTGTTGGACAAGCTGGAGGAGCTGTACAAAACTTACGGCTACTGCCTGAACACCCTGCACAGCTACACCTTCGAGGGCTCGGCCGGGTTTGAAAAGATGCAGCGCATCATGCGCTCCTTCCGGGAAGGGATCGAAGAGATCGGCGGAAAGCGGGTGGAAAAGACCCTCGATTATTCTTTGGGTCTGGACGGCCTGCCCAAGTCGGACGTGCTCAAATTCCTGCTGGTCGGCAACTGCTCTGCGGTGGTGCGTCCCTCCGGCACGGAGCCCAAGCTCAAGGTCTATCTCTCCGTCAGCGCGGAAAACCGGGAAAAGGCCCTGGAAGAGGAAGAACGGATGGCCCGTCAGCTGGCCGGATTCTTCGCCTGACGACGGTGCGGTGGCATGGATGTAAGGCTTTCTAAAATGCCCTCCGGCCGGAAAGAGAGGAAGTGGGTCAAGGCCCTCTTCCTCTCCGCTTTTCCGCCGGAAGAGCGGCCCCCCTTTTTCGTGATGCGGCTGAATGCCCGCCAAAATACCGACTGGTGGCTGATTCAGAGCGGCGGGAAGAACGCAGGCTTTTTCTACGTGATCCGGGACGAGGATCTGGCCTACCTGTTCTTTTTCGCGGTGGACGAGGCCTTCCGCGGCCGGGGCATCGGAAGTCAGGCCCTTTGCCAGCTGATCCGGCTGTATGAGGGGAAGACCTTTTTCCTGGCGATCGAGCCGCTGGACAAAAAGGCGGACAATTATCCGATGCGGGTGAGGCGGCTGGGCTTTTATCAGCGAAACGGCCTGGTCCCCTTAAACCAGTGGACCAGGGAGGGCGAGGTCGTCTATGCCCTGCTGGGCACGGGTAATCAGGTGCCCCATGAGGCTTATGACCGCATGATGCAGAACTGGCTCGGCTTCTTCCGCCTCCTCGGCGTGACGATGAAGATCGGAGATGGAGACCCGCTCGACCAACAAACGAAATGAAATAAACCCATCCCCCTGTCTTGGACCGTTTGCGGAAGGCCCGGACAGGGGGATGGGTATTTTATACCTTATTTTATCCCTTATTCGTCGAACAGGGACAGGATGTCCTCGTCTGTCAGCTGGGTGGGGAGCATTTCGCCCGCGGTGATCAGCTGGTCGAAGAGCTGGCGCTTGTTTTCGCTCATGCGGACCACCTGCTCCTCGATGGTGTTGTGGGTGACCAGGGAAAAGACGTTGACCGGCCGAGTCTGGCCGATGCGGTGGGCGCGGGCCGTGGCCTGGTCCTGGGCGGCGGGGTTCCACCAGGGGTCGTAATGGATCACCATGTCCGCCCCGGTCAGGTTGAGGCCGGTGCCGCCCGCCTTGAGGGAAATCAGGAAGATGCTGCCCTGGCCCGCGTTGAAGCGTTCGGTCAGGTCCTGGCGCTCCTTGGTGGGGGTGTGGCCGTCCAGGTACAGGGTTTCGATGCCCTCCCGGCGCAGCCGCTTTTCCAGCAGGCGCAGCATCGTCGTGAACTGGGAAAACAGCAGGATCCGCCGGTTCTGCTGGATGGCCTGGGGCACCAGGTCCATCAGCATGTCTTCTTTGCCGGACCCGCCCAGGTAGCCCTCCATGCACAGGGAGGGATGACAGCATACCTGCCGCAGCTGCATGATCGCCGAGAGGATCTGCGTCCGCCCCCGGTTCATTCCCTGAGAACGCAGGATGTCGTCCACCCGCGTGCGGCACTGGTAGAGGACGGCGTCGTAGACCTTTTTCTGCTCCTCCGTCAGCTCGCAGTACATCGTGTGCTCCATCAGCGGGGGCAGCTCGTCCAACACGTCTTCCCTTAGGCGGCGCATCAGGAAGGGACGGACGCGGGTCCGCAGGTCGTCCCAGCTGTTGCCGTCCTGGTAGCGCTTGAGGAAGCGGGGGTAGGAGGGCAGATAGCCGGGCAGGCAGAAATCCATCAGCGACCACAGCTCGCCCGCGTGGTTCTCCATCGGTGTGCCGGTCAGGGCCAGGCGGGTCCTCGCCTGGAGCTTCTTGACGGCCCGGGCGGCGACGGACTGGGCGTTTTTGATCTGCTGCGCCTCGTCCAGGATGACGAAATGGAAGGGGATGCGGGACAGCTGGTCGATGACCCGCCGGATCAGCGGATAGCTGGTGATCAGGGCGTCCGGCGGGTCCGCGGCGGCCTGGCTGAGCAGGACCTCGCGCTCGGGCTGGCTGCCCTGCACCAGGGTGACGGAAAGCTGGGGGGCAAAGCGGCTGAACTCGTTGACCCAGTTGTACATCAGCGACCTGGGAGCGACGATCAGGCTGGGCAGGCGGTCCGGCAGGTCGTGCACCCGTTCGACCGCCGCGATGGTCTGGATGGTTTTGCCCAGGCCCATGTCGTCGGCCAGGACGCCGCCCATGTGCAGGGCGTCCAGGGTCATGATCCAGTTGTATCCCCGCACCTGGTAGGGGCGCAGGGAGGAAAGGCGAAGCTTGGGGATGGCTGCCTGCAGGGAGGCGGCCTGCGTCACTTCCTCTGAGACGCTGACGGGCAGATGGTTCTTTTCGACCAGGGCGTTCAGGTAGGCGGCGCGGTACATGGCCAGGGGACGGACCTCGGGGTCATCCTGGCGGTGCGGCTCCTCGTCCGCTTCGCTGACGGCCTGGGCCAGGCTCTGCCATTCGTCCAGGCCGCGCAGGTCCAGGAAGGTGCCGTCGCGGAAACGGAAATAGTCCCGCTTTTCCTGGAGGGCCCGGAGGATGGGCCGGAGCTCCTCGATTTCGGTGTCGCCGTCCAGCAGCGTCAGCACGATGCCGGAGCCCCGGACGTTCATCCGGGCGGTCAGGTGCGGCTTGCGCGGGTCCATCTGCTTAAACTCGTTGCTGAAGAAGACCTCGGCGTAAGTCGACAGCTTCTGCGTCCCTTCGGTGATGAAGCGGTAGATGGCCTCCGTCCCGTGCAGAACGGCGATGTCCTCCCGCACGTGAAAGCCCGCGTTGGAGAGCACGTGCATGACCTCCCCCTCCCGGGCGGCGTCCCGGTAGAGGAAGATGCCGGAAGGTATCTCGCGGGAAAAGGGGTTGATCTCGTAACTGCCGTAGCAGAAGAGCACCCGGGCGGATACGTCCCGGCCGATTTTGTCCAGATAGACGGTGATCCGAAGGGGCAGGCGGACCAGGCGGTCCTCCAGGTCCCCCTGAATGGCGACGGCCATCGCTTCATAGAGGGCCGGAAGGGTCTCGTTCAGGAAGACGGCCGTGTCCGGGCCGGCGAAGGAATAGGTGACTTCCCCGCCCCGAAGGTCCCGCCGGATGGCGGCCAGTAGCTGGCGCTGGTTGCTGTTGACCCGGATCACCTGGCCCCGGAACGCAACATAGCGGAAGTCCTCCGTCAGGCGGAACAGGGGGCCGGGCACCCGGATCACGGCGCTGAGCTCCTGCAGGGTGCCGCTCAGGCTGCAGAGGATCGGCAGCTCTTCTTCCGAGATGCCCTCCTGAGGGGTCGTGTTCTCCCCGATTTCCAGCAGAAAGGGAAGGGGCTCCAGCTTTTCCAGCACCAGATGGGCATAGCGGTCCAGCGCCAGGGTTTTGCCGCCCCGGACGGGCGGATGGTCCGGCGTCTCCTTTTCACAGTAGAGGGTATACAGGTAGTCCAGCAGCTGCTCGATTTTTTCGTCAAAGCCCATGCGGGATGGTTCCAGGGTAAAGCGGTTGCTGAACACGGTGGGCGCTTTCTGGTGCCAGTCCCGCAGAAACCGGAGCATCTGGCGCACCACGTACAGCCTGTCCTGCCCTGCGCGCAGGGACAGGGAAAGTCCATCCTTCATATGCGTCAGCGTGATTTCCAGCCGGACCGGCTCTTTTTCCCTCAGGATGTTGGAGGAAAGCACGGACAGGGGATTGATATTTTTTGACCTTCTGTTATATCCGGTCATTGATCTCTCCTTGATATAGGCTGCTCCGTCCGTACCGGCCTGCGGCCGGGACGGCGTTTAAGGATCTTTCAGTATTGGATATCCCACAGGGTCAGGCCCTGGGCCGGGGCGGTAAAGCCGGCCAGAGACCGGTCTTTTTTTTGAAGGGCGAGGCGGACGTCTTCGGCGGTTCGTTTGCCCTGGCCTGCTTCCAGCAGGGTGCCCGCCATGATCCGCACCATGTGGTAAAGAAACCCGTCGCCGGTAAAGCTCATCGTGAGCTCCGGCCCGTTTTCGGTCAGGACGATCTCCCGGACGGTCCGGACGGTGGATTTGTTGGTCCGGCCGCTGGAAAAGGCGGCAAAGTCGTGGGTGCCGGTCAGCTCGCTTGCCGCTTCCCGCATGGCAGGCAGGGAAAGGGGCTCCGGGAAGGAATACAGGTATTTGCGCTCGAACACGTTCGGACAGTCCGACCGCCAGACCCGGTAGCGGTACGTCTTTTCCCGGCAGGAAAGCCGGGCGTGAAAACGGGGCGGCGCCGCTTCCAGCCGGACGGCCGCGATGTCCTCCGGCAGGTATCTGCGAAGCAGAGTGAGCGTCTTTTCCGGGGAGGATAAGGCGGAACTGTAAAAGGAGCAGACCTGCATCCTTGCGTGGACGCCCGCGTCCGTCCGGCCGCACCCACTGACCTGCACGGCCTCGTCTAGGACCCGGGAGAGGGTTTCCTCCACCTTCCGCTGGATGGTGCTGCCGGTATTGCCCTGGCGCTGCCAGCCGGCGTAGCGGCTGCCGTCATAGGAAAGCGTCAGCTTATAATTCCCCATCTATGTACCTCGTTCCGAAAAAAACGGTTCGACCTGGTTGCTTGGTTTAACAATCAGATATTATACCAAAAAACGCCGCCGCTTTCAATCACTTAAAGTGAACTTTTACGATTGATTTGCGAAAAAAGGTTGCTACTGCAACAAAAAACCTTTTTGCCCAGGGGTGGATTTTTAATGCCTCACTGTGTATAATAGATCGGGAAGATACCCCGCAAGGAGGAATGACCGTGCTCAGAATTTCAAAACAGGACGCCCTGCTCTGGTTCCGCTTTTTCAGCCAGCTGCCCGAGGAAGAGGGGCTTTCGCCCCGCCAGGCGGAGCTGGCCAGCGCCGTGTTCCTGCAGCTGGAGGACGCGGCGAACGCCCGGTTTGACCGGCTGAAAAAGGAGATCGAGGGGCTCAAGAGCCTGGAGGGGCGGACGCTGTATGTCGGCCCGGACGAGCGCTTTCCAAAGGGCTGCCGCTCCTGCCTGCTGGGAACCGGCCTGAGTGCGGTCCGCCGCACGAACCGCTGCGACGCCGCCTGCCCCTTCTGCTATGACTACGGTGTGCTGGACCAGATCCCCCCGATCGGGGAGGGGCTGTGGGAAATCGGCGGGACCAGGTTTTACGAGCAGGATCTCCCGATGCTGATGAACATCCAAAAACGTCCCACCGGTATCGCCTACGTCTACCTGGAGCCCTTCATGGAGATCGAAAAGTACTACGGCGTCGTCCGGGCCTTCAGCGAGCATCACGTCCACCAGCACTTGTACACCAACGGTCTTCGGGCGGACGAAGAGAGCCTGCGCCGCCTGGGGGAGAGCGGGCTGGACGAAATCCGCTTTAACCTGGGCGCCTCCAAGGTGTCCGACCGGGTGATCGAAAACATCCGCCTGGCGAAAAAATACATCCCCCAGGTCGGCATTGAAACGCCGATGACGCCGGAGTTTTACGAGCTTTTCCAGCAAAAAAAGGACCAGATCCTTTCCACCGGGCTGGACTTTATCAACTGCGCGGAGCTGCACTTGAACGAAAATAACCTCGTCAATTACTGGGGCGAAAGCCTCTACGCCTGCCACATGGGCTACGTTTCCCCGGTCTGGAGCCGGGAAATCTCCCTGAAAATGATGGCCCAGGCGTCCCGGGAGCACTGGGGGATCGTCGTTCACGACTGCTCCAACATGACCAAGTTCGCCCGCGACCTGAACCTCAAGGCCAAGGAGGGCGGCTGGTTCGGCGCCAGCTCCTACGGAGCGGAATTCGACCGCATGCCCTACGAAGCCTTCCTCCCGGCGCTCACCGACGACAGCCTGCCGTTCGTCGAAGAAGCCCCGCTGCCGGAAGGATACAGGGTGGGAGACATTGTCATCTAGGCAAAGGTACCGATCAGAGGACAAGCTCCTTTATCGGTACCTTTTTTGCCATATGTATCGTATAATGAAAAACGTATTCATCTGCTTTTTTTGAATTTCCACAATTTCAGTGTCCGCATTTTACTCGCTGCGAATCTGGCTTACCCCAACTTTTGACAAAGAGCCACAAAGAAGAATCCCCCNGGAAACGTCCATTTCCAGGGGATTTTGGCGGAGAAGCCGGGATTTGAACCCGGGCTGCCATTTCTGACACTACTCCCTTAGCAGGGGAGCCCCTTCGGCCTCTTGGGTACTTCTCCATCAGCCGGTTCATGCGCTTATCAGAGAGGAAAAATGGCGGAGAGAGAGGGATTCGAACCCCCGGTGCCTTGCGACATCACCAGTTTTCAAGACTGGCGCCTTCAACCACTCGGCCATCTCTCCGCGTTCAGAGGCGGCCTTAAGCGCTTGAATATCATAACATTCTTTTCGATGTTTGTCAAATGTTTTTTCTTCGGTCCGGGCAAACGGGCCGGAGCCGAGGAGGCCTTTGCCCCCGCGGCTCCGGCCGGCATTGTTACAGGCCTAAGCTGGCCAAAAGGCTGGCCTTGTCCTGCACGCCCACGGAGCGGCCGGCTTCCTGGCCGTCCTTGAAGAGGATCAGGCAGGGGATGCTGGAGATGCCGTAGCGGGCGGCCAGCTCACCCTGCTCGTCTACGTCGACCTTGCCGACGTACAGGGAATCGGCCTTTTCCTCGGCGATCTGGGAAACGAGGGGAGCCAGCATCCGGCAGGGCATGCACCAGGTGGCCCAGAAGTCCACCAGGACGGGCTTGTCGGCCTTCAGCACTTTTTCCTCGAAGTTTTCAGCGGTCAATACGATTTCAGCCATGGTTCTGTCCTCCTGTTTTATTCGTCGTTGAGGGGATGAGGCATTTCTTCAAACACTTTGATCAGCTTGGGTTTCCAGCCGGGTTTTCCGCCCAGCCTTTTGTCGATCAGCCGGACCACCAAGAGCCCTACGGCCAGCAGGCCGACGCCCAGGCCGGCGGCCCAGCCGTCCGACCCCAACACGTTCTGGCCGATGACCAGGCCGGCCATCAGAAAGATCAGGGGGATCACATAGGCGATCAGGGAAACCTTGACCACCTGGGCGTCAGGCATTTCCACCTGTACCCAGCTGCCGGCCGCCGCCTCGCCGTCCACGGTGACCAGCTCCTGATGTTCGCCGTGCACGCCGCACTTGCCGCAGCTGGCGCACATTTCCGGCCGGTCAAAGCAGACCTTGAGACTGCCCTGGTTCGCTTCTACCACCCGCCCTGTCCGGATCACGGCCGCCGCCCCCTTCCTCTGGTTTGCTAAAATGCATTATATCACGGCAGGGCGGGGGTTTCAAGAAAATTATAAACGAACTCCCGCAAGGCTTTTTACGCCCCGCGGAAATTCGTCTGGATGTATATGATCATTTGTAACTATTCAGTCCCCTGAGATCGAAAGGCGTTTGCTATTTGACGGTGGGGGTGATCAGGGGGATTACTCCCCCTGATGACAAATCCGCAGTACCGGCTTTGCCGGTGCGAGGAGCATTTTTGCGGAGCAGAATAATACTTGGGAAGTGAAGACTTCCTCCACTTCTGCGGGAGCAAAAATGCGTACCTTGCGGATTTGCCGCCTGGGGCTGTGAGGGCCCGGAGATTGTGCCAGTGGCACAATCTCACC
>OCVV011351983.1_pt1 | contig 41785 bp, 16 predicted proteins | sample 1539721 | NCBI WGS metagenome assembly OCVV01 (sample SAMN02144230, study PRJEB22623) | gut metagenome | biome: sheep rumen | host: Ovis aries | place: New Zealand | reverse complement strand
GCATCGAAATGAGGTGGAAGAATAATCCAAACAAGCTCTTCCTTGCCGTCGGTAGTTTTCACCCAGCGTTGCTGAATAGTTGGCTTTGCCAACTGCTTGAAGATATGCTTGTTTTCTTCTGTTACCTGCTCAACCTTAGCCTTTTTCTCTTTCTTATCGGGAGTGATAACATAAATATCATCGCTTGCAAGGAAAGAATGGCGTGTAGCAACAAGCTGTTTCTTGCCAAGCATCTGAACTGAGCCGTAGTCGTACCAGCCATCATCGGTAATCTGCTTTACTTCGCCAGCAAGAGTTACATTATATATACGCTCTGTAGCATGCCAAACACCCATGAAATAAAGGCTCTTAGAATCGGGCGCCCAAGTGTAGTCATCTACATTAGAGTCGAAATTATCAGCATTGGTGATGTATGTTTTCTTACCAGTGGCAATTTCATAAAGACAAAGGCGATTTAGGTCAGCCTCATAACCATCACGTTCCATGCTAAGCCAAGTGATATACTTGCCATCAGGTGAAAAGCGAGGGTTCACATCATAACCAACATTTAGATTCTTGAATTCCTTGCTGTTAATAGCCTGATGCATCTTGCTCTTTGAGAGGTTAGTGTTAGCTACAACCTCTTCAAACTTCTGACGCTGTGCATCATCGGTGAACTGCTTGCAAAGATTCTTTGTCTTGCCGGTTTCTATATTATAAAGGTATATGTCGGTGTCGGTAGAGTTTGCATATACAACACCCTCGCACTTGCGGCTTGTATAGGCTATTGACTTACTATCGTTGCTCCAGCAAATCTGCTCAATACCACCAAATGGCGCAACTGGTGCTTCGAAAGGTTCGCCCTCCATGATGTCTTTAGCCTCGGAAATGCCGTTGGCTGTAACATCAGCAACAAAAGGATGAGCGATAGTCTGTACATAATGATCCCAATGACGATAGTTCATATCGGTAATAAGCATACCTGTAGTCTTGTCAAGGTCAGCAGGGTTCTTCTTGATTGTGCCGTAGTAAGGAATACTCTTGATGAATACTACCTTCTTGCCATCAGGAGAGAAGCTGAAACCCTCAACCTCGCCGTTGGTCTTAGTGAGCTGCTTGCGGTTGCTGCCATCAACATTCATACTCCATATCTCACCACCACGGATAAAGGCTATTTTCTTACCACCTACTATCCAGGCAGCATCGCTTTCGCTCTTACTGTCGGTAGTGAGTTGTTTTTTATTACTTCCGTTAGCATTCTGAACAAAGAGCATAGTATGACTCTTGTTCTCCTTTACACTATAATAGCTCACCTGATAAGCAATCTGTTTGCCGTCGGGTGAAGGAGCAACGCCACCAATACGCCCCATTGCCCAAAGAGCCTCAGGAGTCATCACATCAGAAGCAAGCTTTATTTCGTTCTTCTGAATCATATTCTGAGCATCTACATTAATGCTACCGCAAGCAAATATTGCAGTAGCAAGTACTATAGCCTTATTCATATATATAAAAAAATGAGTAAAAACAATGATAGTCCGTCACTCGCATAATGACGGACTATTGCTTTATTTATTTAGATTTTTCTTTTTCTCGTCGAGTTCTGCTCTTTTACGGCGCATCTCTTCTTGTTGTTTCATCTGGTATTCCTGAATGGCTTGCATACGAGCAGCAAGTCCGCCCATTTTCTTCTGTGGATTTGCCTGATTTTCCTTGTATCTCTTTTCAAGGATTTCAAGCAGCTTCGTCTCGTTTGTTGTCTTGCGCAAGGTAAACATTATACCTGCCGACATAATGAGTGAAACAAAGTAGTAGAAGTTAAGACCTGCTGAATAATCGTTGAACATGAAGAAGAACATCAATGGCATGAGATACATCATCCACTGCATCATCTTCATTTGGTCAGCCTGCTGTCCAACCATCTGATCTTTCTGCTGCTGCATAGTAAACCATGAGTATAGAAGCTGAGCACCACAGAAAAGAATACAAGTAAGTGAAAGGTGATCGCCAATGAGCCACAGATTGCTTCCCCATTCAAAAATTGGGTCGAAGGTAGAAAGATCCTGCATCCACAAGAAGCTCTCGCCACGAAGCTGAATAGCATTTGGTACAAAGTTGAACATAGCAATCCAGATAGGCATCTGAATGAGCATTGGCATACAGCCACTTAATGGACTAACACCATACTTAGCATATTCTGCCATCATAGCCTGCTGCTTCTGCATCTGGTCTTCTGGCTTGTTAAACTGCTTTGTTGCTTCATCCAATTTTGGTTTCAACACACGCATCTTTGCAGAACTCATATAGCTCTTCTTCACCATAGGGTAGGTGATGAACTTCAGCAACAAGGTGATAAGAATGAGCACGATACCCATTGCAAAGCCCCAGTCGGTGAGCCATGTGAACACAGGCAAGGTGAACCAGCGGTTGATATAACGGAACAATGGCCAACCAAGATATACAATGTGCTCCATGTCAAGCTCTTTGTTGAAAGTACTCTGTTTTTCAATGTCTTGAAGTACATAGAAATCATTAGGACCATAGTAGAATTCAAATTCAGAAGCCTTAGCACCTGTTGGGTCAAAGGCTGTCTTCATATTTGCCTTGAAATCTTTCAAGTAACGAACAGCCTTACCTTCCTGTTCTTTCTTGTCGAAAACACTACTTGCAAGTTCACCGCCCTTATCAAAGCCATCTTTTGAAATCATCACAGCAGAGAAGAACTGGTTTTTGAAAGCAATCCAATCGATCTGTTCTTCTGTTGTTTCCTGTTTGTTTGAAGCCTCGCTTAGGTAATCAGTACCACCTTCTGTTTCTTTCCAATCAAGGCGTGCATAGCGGTTTTCAAATGTAAAACCACGTTCCTGCTGCTTGGCTTTCTCTTGCCAGTTAACACAAAGTTTTGTACCATTAGCACCGAAGAGACCAGCCATGCCATTAACCTTGAGGTTCATGTGCAGCATATAGTCTTTGCCAAGTTTGTAGCTTAGCTCAAGTGCTTTGCCTTCGCCAGCCTGAGCTGTGAAAGTAACGGTTGAATCTGTAACTGCTGATGGAGTGAAGAAAAGGTCGGCTGTGTTGATGTTCATCTCCTTAGCTTCCATGACGTAGCTCAAAGACTGGTCATTTCCTTCAAAGAGTGTAACACCACCAAGGTCGTCACTATTGCCTGTTTTGTCGGCAATGTTATGACCGACATAACGCTTTGCGCCCTTAGCATTCTTGATGTATGCTTTTGTTACGCTTGCGCCCTTGGTACTGAAAGTAAGCTCAAGCTTACTATTCTTCAAAATAATATTCTGTGCCTTACCCTGCTTTGCAGCATAGAACAAAGCAGTAGTATCGCTGTCAGCCTTAGCTATTGCAGCCTCTTTCTGTTTGTTGGTAAACTCGGCAGCCTTCTTTGCCTGTTCCTGCTTGGCATTGGCAATAGAATCCTGTACAAACTGTGCACGTTGCTCCTCTGCTGATGGTCTGTTATAGATACTAAAACCAACCAAAACGGCAGCAATAAGCACAAAACCAATAATATTGTTTTTATCCATAGTTATAATAGTCTGTTCATGCCCTCTCTACGAGGACATGAAATAGACATTTCATTTATTTTTGATTTTCGATAGCTGTCTTTACGAAATCAACGAAGAGTGGATGTGGTTTGAGCACTGTACTCTGATATTCTGGGTGGAACTGAGTACCAATGTACCATTTCAAGCCCGGAATTTCCACTATCTCTACAAGGTCGCTCTCAGGGTTACGACCAACGCAGTTCATGCCATGCTTTTCAAATTCTTTCTCGTAATCGTTATTAAACTCATAGCGATGGCGATGACGTTCCTGAATTTCGTTCTTTTTATAAATATTGAATACGCGTGAGCCTTGCTTAAGTACACACTCGTATGCTCCAAGACGCATGGTACCACCCATATTGGTAATATTTTTCTGTTCCTCCATGATGTCGATCACGTTGTGCTTGGTCTTTTCGTCAATCTCCCGACTATTAGCATCCTTATAACCCAGAACGTTGCGTGCAAACTCGACAACAATCATCTGCATACCGAGACAGATACCAAATGTAGGAATATCGTGAGTGCGGGTGTAGTGGCAGGCAACAATCTTGCCTTCTATACCTCTCTGTCCGAATCCTGGACAGATAACAACGCCATCAAGCCCCTTGAGCTTTTCTGCAACGTTTTCTTCAGTAACTTCCTCTGAGTTCACATAGTGAAGTACTGTTTTCTTATCGTTGTATGTTCCCGCCTGAATGAGGCTCTCACGAATACTCTTGTAGGCATCCTGAAGGTCGTATTTACCAACCAGTCCGATATGAACTTCCTCTGTTGCCTTATTTCTGCGCTCAAGGAACTTCTTCCAAGGACCAAGCTCTGGAGTCTTACCAATTGGCTCGCCTGTCTTACGAAGAATAGCTACATCAAGACCTTGGCTCTGCATATTTACAGGAACTTCGTAGATTGATGGAAGGTCTTCACTCTGTACAACACAGTCGAAATCAACATTACAGAAAGCGGCTACCTTCTTACGGATATTGTCATCAAGATGCTTTTCAGTACGAAGTACCAGGATATCTGGCTGAATACCTATACTCTGTAGTTCCTTAACACTATGCTGAGTTGGCTTTGTTTTCAACTCACCAGCAGCCTTGAGGTAAGGAACGTATGTCAAATGAATATTGACAGCACGCTGACCGAGCTCCCATCTCATTTGGCGAATAGCCTCCATGAATGGCGCACTCTCAATATCACCAATAGTACCACCAATCTCGGTGATTACATAATCGTAGTGATTTTTTTGTCCAAGAAGCTTTATATTGCGCTTAATCTCGTCTGTGATATGAGGAACAACCTGAATGGTCTTTCCCAGATAATCGCCACGACGTTCCTTGTCTATTACACTCTTGTAGATACGACCAGTAGTCATTGAATTTGCCTTTGTGGTCTTAATATCTGTAAAACGCTCATAGTGTCCAAGGTCAAGATCTGTTTCCATACCATCAACAGTAACATAGCACTCGCCATGTTCGTATGGGTTAAGAGTTCCCGGGTCGATATTGATATACGGGTCAAACTTCTGAATAGTGATATTGTAGCCTCTAGCCTGCAGAAGCTTACCGATTGATGCACTGATGATTCCCTTACCTAATGAGGAAACCACACCACCTGTAACGAAAATGTACTTAGTTTCAGCCACGATTGTATAATTTCTAAAATTTCAATGTGCAAAATTACAATAAAAATATGAAATCAGCAAGAACTTTAATCTTTTATTATTAACTTTGCACCCGTGATGTTTTAACATAGAAACACGAATTAACTCATGAAGAGAACATATTTTTTGATCATCATGCTGATAATGTCATTATCTATGACTGCTCAGCACAATATAACAAAGGGTAATAGACTGACAGTTTCACCATTTGTGCAACGTTATATGGATTCACTTCTTGTTGCACGCGATTCTGTATTTTTACCTGATAGCACTTTTCAACTCAAGCAGTCTTACGCTAAGCTTTTTCTTCCGCTTACATTTTATAGCGACATTGCTCATCGTGCGTTCACTCCAGGATTGGAAAGCATGCCTCTCGATAGTGCACTTGCGCACATCTATCTTTCACGTCCAGATTTGGTGAAATCAACTCAAACTAAGCTTGAGGAGATAGGACCAACACGTAAGGTTGACGATCGAGTGAAGAAAAATCGTCCAAATCTTGTTGATAAGGTTGCGCCTAAAGCTATAGAGGCAGACATCGAACCAATGAATCTAAAGATTTATCGCCCTAATTTCTGGAGTTTCTCAGGCGACTATTACCTGCAATTCCTTCAGAATTTCATCTCAGATAACTGGTATCGTGGCGGAGAAAGCAACTATAGTGCATTAGGATCAATAGCTCTTAATCTGAACTACAACAACAAGCAAAGGGTGAAGTGGGATAATAAACTTGAAGTGAAGCTTGGTATGCAGACGTCAAAAGGTGATTCGCTTCACAACTATAAGGTTACTGAAGACTTGTTGCGTTACACGGGTAAGCTTGGTTTGCAAGCATCGAAAAAATGGTACTATACTCTGCAAGTTATAGCCTACACACAAGCTTTGCGTGGATACAACACCAATTCAAATGAAGTTTATACCGATTTCTTTAGTCCACTAAACCTTAACCTCTCTGTCGGTATGGATTATAATGTTGATTGGTTCAAGCATCGCCTTAAGGGAACAGTTCACCTTGCTCCTGCAGCTTACAACATGAAATATGTTGATCGACTTGAACTCTCTACACGCTACGGTGTAGAAGAGGGTAAGCATTTCTTGCACGACATTGGTTCTGAGGTTACCGTTGATCTCACATGGAAGTTCACCGACATGATAAAATGGAAGACACGCTTGTATGGTTATACCACATATAAGCGTTCAGAAATAGAGTGGGAAAATACTTTGACCTTCCAGTTCAATCGTTATATCTCAACAAATCTGTTCCTTTATCCACGCTTTGATGATGCATCTATACGAAACGACAAACTGGGATATTTCCAGTTCAAGGAATATCTTAGTCTTGGTTTCAGTTATTCCATGTAATAATCAAGGGCATTGCTCGTTTGGAGTGCTGTAAGAGGCACTCCGCAAGAACCATGCAGATACACATTCTGACCTGTCATCAGTAAGTTTGAAATCTTCGTGTGTATAGGCATCTGGCGTTGCATTAGATTTTGACAGTCAACCGCTGTTCCATACATTCCACCTTCTGGATTGCCTAAATAATCGCGAATGGTGAGAGGAGAGGAAGAATATATTTTAAGGCATTTATCTCGGAACCCTGGATAAATATCTTCCATTCTATCAAGTATTTTGTTTGTTATTTTCTTCTTCCATTTGATATATTCATCACCTCTATTTCCAACTTTTGTATCTTCCCATTTTATGCATGTGGAGTAGGGCATAGGTGCATTAACAACCATAGTGTGTGCCCAGTCGGCTTGATTCTCTACGCAGGGGGTAAGATACATAAAACCATTTGGCCATTCTTCATCGTTATATTCGCCATAATGCCACACTTTACCATAGCTGCGTTGCATATAGCAAGTGTGATTAATATAAGGAAATGATTTTTCTTTTAAGATAATAAACAAGCAAAAAGTACTGTAGCTTGCAGGTGCAGAGCTAACCCTTGCTCTGAAGGCTTTTGTAAACAAGTGGGTAGCGGTCATATCAATTAGTTTTTTGGGGGCGACATCGCATACTACCATATCTGTATCATCGAGTTTAAACTCGAAATCATACTTTCTTTTTTCTTTACCCTTTATAGCTGTAATTCTTCGTTTTTTATCGTCTGTTTCTATACAGTTAACTTCATGCATTAAGAGAACCTTTCCTCCTGCATCTTCGATTACACCTGTCAACAATTTAGTTAGTTGATGGCTTCCTCCAACAAAGCGATCTACACCGCTGATATACAATCTGTTAATCAAAGCTGACACATAACAAGGAGTGTGCCCAGCCCTACCACCAAACATGGGGTTCATGTAGGCAAGAATATCCTGCAGTTTAGCATCTTTAATATAGTGAGAAATAACTTTATCAGCAGGCCAATAGAACATTTCGTCGTGAGAGTAAATCTTGTCATTTTCCTCACGCAGAAAGAAAAAGCTAATTTCGTCAACAATGCTCCATAGCTTTTCAACGTAGAGTTTTATGCCCTTTGCCTCATGTGGAAATTCATGTTGAAAATAAGCAATGAAATTATCTTTGCCCTCAGGAATACGATACACTTTTCGGTCGCTTAGATAAATAATTTCATCCATGCAGTTACTATCAACCGACTTTATCTTTAGTTTGTCAAATATCTGCAGTTTTTTCAGCAATATTCTAACAGCACCATCTTCACGAAAACCACCAAGAAGATGCATGCCTGTTTCAAAGATTTCACATCGGTCACCAACTTGTCGCGTGAATGTCTGTAAGCCACCACCTGGTGTATCATTCTTTTCGAGAACTGTTACTTTTCTGCCTTTCTTTGCCTGAAGAGCACCAGCAAACAATCCACCTAATCCTCCACCGATAATGTATATTTCTTTCACGTGTTAATAATACTTGCTTTAATCTATTTTTTTCTCTTTATTTCCTTTAGCAATTCTGTTCGCTCAAGATAGATTGGCCGCCATTTATCAATCATGTCTTGTAAGCCCTTGCTGCGAGCAGAAAGTTCGGCATATTCCTTACTATCAGTTTGATTGGTTACTTTTAGGTCAATCATACGGCCAAGCATAAATTTCTGCTGTTCTTCTGCTTTCTTTAATTGGTCACCAAGTTTCTGAGTTTGCTCTATAAATGCAAGAGCTTTATCGATATGATCTCTTTCTTCCATATTATGATATTATTTTGATGCAAAATTAATAAAAAACTTATTCTTCTCGAGTTTTTTATTGAATATTAATCAGTTTTTCATCGTATCATATTCTGCTAAAAACAAAAGAGGAGGGTTATTCACCCTCCTTTTTACCAATTGTAACAGCAGTGTTACCAGTAACTTCTGCATGGTTTCCGCCACCATAAACATTACCTCGAATATCTGCTCCAATTACTTCATGTTGTATATAGTAATTTGTATTAGCCTGAGCTTTACTTCCTGTAGCACATTTTGAGTAGATGTAGGGACTATCTAATGTACCTTCTCCACCTGACCTGGTGTAGAAATTACTTACATCAGTTACACCAACAACAATTTCTTCATTTACAAGCATATACTCATAAGACAAAGTACCTATGTTTACCTGAGGTTGCCCAATCACCTTCGCCAGATTACCACCGCCAAATACATTATTAATAGCACCAATTTTACCAGGTTCATGTGATGGGATAGGGTAGCCTTGCTCATCATCATATGACTTTGCATTTTCTTCTACATTTGCTTCTGAGTGATTTGCTTTACTACCTACAGCAACGTTAATGTTTACAGTTGGATCACCTACCATTACTGCCGTAGGACCATATCCACCTCCATAGATGTTACCAATACTTGTAAACGATTTCACATTTACTACTGGTGCGCGATACGGTTCATTCATGCCAGGCTCAAGACCATCAGTAGGTTCGCGTCCTACCCAACTATCTCCAACCTTTTTATAGCCATATACAGAGTATCCGGCTTCATTGCCTCCACCATATAGTTCGCCTATAATTATTGGCCTACATCCAGTTTCTTCAATGTTCACCTCTATTGAGCCACGTATAGTACCACTTTTATTATTACCTCCAAACACGCGATCAAATCTTCCATTTGTGATGTTTAGAGTAACACCACCTAATACATCAGCGGCTTCTGCTCCACCATATGCTGCTCTCAATCCTGGGATACATGACATATAGAGTTTTGCTTCAGCGTCCATCAGCGCACTTTTACCTCCGCCATATACATCATCAACCCTAAATGGACAAATTGGTTCATCATTATTTTCATCTGTTCCATTTTTCTTTTCTTCAAGCAAGGTAAGGGCTGTTACGCGAACATTTCCTTTTGTATTTGAACCGCCAAAGACATGATGTAACATTCCGCCATAAATGTTTACAGAAGCCTTTCCGGTACCATATACATATTTTTCTTTGAATGTATCAGATATTACCGCATCGGTTGTTCTTTTCTCCTTTGTGTTGTAAATGTCTTCTTCGGCAGAATAGTCATAAAAACCAACGTTAGCTCCTGGATTATCCAACCATGTCGTACCTTCATCGTAGGTAATGCGATCGGCACCATTTCCACCACCAAACAACTCGTCAATTTCATAAGTACCATTCACTATTACTTCTGTAGCAGGGGTTGAAGCTGCATTACCACCTCCATATACCTGCTGAATACTTGTTCGGTCACAACCATCAATAATAACCTTTGTTGAATACTGTGTGTCTTTTCCGCTATTATTATTTCCATTTGTGGATGTTCCCTTGGGCTGGTAAGCAGCCATGTTACCACCACCATACACAGCATGAACATCATAGCGTCCTGCTGTCTTGGGCTGAGTTGCATTTTCACCCAATACAGTGCCAGCGATTTGTGTTGCAGCTGCATTTTGTGTTTTATAGATATGTACAATTACATCTTCCTGTGGTGAACTGTTAACATTGTTACAACCATATATATCACCCTGTACAACACAGCCTTTAACTGTATCTTCAACATTTTCGTTTAGTTTGACTGTAACATTTTTAGAAATGGCAAACTTTTTCTGTTCTACTGCTGACATACCCCTTGTACCCATACATCCACCATATACGTTATGGCGAATAGTTCCTTTTTTGAGATTTACAGTAATATAGCCATGATCATTGCCTTCCTGCATTTTACCATATAATGGATTAGGAATTTGCTTTGTTATATCGTTAGGATCAGGAATTGTTGTTTTTTCAAAAAAGATGCCAACAGATGCAATTCGTCCACCACCATATACAGAACCAAGCATTGTTCCTCCTTCAATGTTAAGAATTGTATTGCCACCTACAGAACCAGCTGTAATTGCAGTTGGAGAGCCTTGTCCTGCTCCAAAAACATTGCCGTCATAACCTGTAGTAGAACCATCTTGCTGTTCTGTACCAATAACAACATTTCCACTAATAGTTGTTGTGGCCTTATTCAATACGTGTCCATCCTCTCCTCCACCATAAACGGAGCCATAAATTCTTCCACCAGAAATACTAACGTTTGAATTCTCAACATTAGTTGTTTGGTTGAAAAAAATACGTTTATCACCCATACCTGCACCGTAAATATGGCCGAATGTTGGATTATAAAGAATTTCTTGCTTTGTACGTGGTATTCCGACAGTTCCACCGCTCATTTCAATAGTTGCATCGCCCCAGATGTCTGACATTTCACAACCACCATATACATTGTTCAAAATATGTCCGCCTGTAATTATTACTTTTGCATTGCCAGCAACTCTTCCTGCTGAGAATAGCCACTTGCCTTGTGCATAGGGATAATAACCAGAACCACCAGCAAAAACATTTCCATAGAAACTATGACCATCGGTAGCCTTACGATTTCCGCCTTGAGATGATACATTGTTTGCATAGTTTCCATTCTCGTCTGCATACTGATCGTAAGGTGCACCGTCATCAATATAAGTCCAGTGATTTGTTGGCTTAATGGTTGGTGATTCTGATTGCCATTCCTGTTCTGTATATGCTTCAGTCAGTCCCTCTCCACAACCAACTTGACCTCCTTCTATTTTAACTAACGCATCGTGAACAACGTGTCCACTTTCACTTCCACCATATACACCACCTCTAACAAGTGCTGTACCCTTAATTGTAACTTCTGTATTACCATAGAAGGCACAGGTTTCAACATTAGGATATTCTTCGGGATCTTTTGCGTCACCACGCCCAGCACCGAATACATGACCAAAATCGTCTGGTCCACCTCCTGCTTCCATATGCATAGCCGAAGTACCAATATCGCCACCACTAATCGTAACAGTACACTTACCAGTTCCAGCTTCACAGTCGATAGGCATACCAATTACAGCATCTTTGTAGTCTGCTTTTTTCTCTGCAACATAAGCTTCATCTGCAAAACTATTAAATGTTCCAATAGCGCCCATAGCGCCACCACCATAAACGTTATGGATGATGTGTCCACCATCAATAACTACATTACTATTGCCTTTTACAAGTCCTGCATTGAAGTTATAGTATGTTTTTATCTTGTTATCACTTCCTGTTAGGGTGTAGGTATCTGTACCACATCCACCACCATACACATTACCACGGAAAGGGTATCGTGGTCCAAAATACTTGATACCATTAGATGTAATTTCTTCACCTGACTCAATGCCTATTGTTCCACTATGAACTTTTACCTCTGTGTTATGGAAAGTGTGTCCATTCTCACCACTACCATAAACAGATCCTTTAATCAGCGGATAATCCACTTTTTTACCTGTACCACCTTGATTCGTTCCTGCAAGTGAGTCGCCAATAGTGACATGTGTATCATAAGACCAGGCTAGAACATCGTTATGGTCAAATCCGTCAACAGGAACAGTTACCTCACCACGAGACGAACCATTTACCAATCCATTATTATGTCCTGTTGTACCAATGACTCCACCTTCAATAGAAACATAAGTAATGCCACCTGATACATGAGATATAGGCATATCAATTGGTACTTGTGGATGTTGTGCATGATATGCAGCATCAGCATAAGTATAAACACCCACTGAACCGTAAGCGCCACCGCCATATACGTTGTGATATATGAAAGGAGATGTGGCATCACCTGTAATCTTAATGTGTGTATCACCTGTAACAAGACCTGATTTCACATTAGATTCGTTACCCTTACCTCCACCATATACATTACCAACCAAGGCAGCATATTTGGGCGCATTAGGCTTGCCTATTATTCCACCACTAACTTCTACATTTGTATTACCGTTCACTATGGCTTGATTAGCGCCACCAAAGACACTACCATCAACAGTACCATCTGACATTGTTACTTGTGTATTACCAATGACATTTGATGCATCACCGCCTCCAAAGACGCCCCCTTTATCTATACGCTCAGAGATTTCAACATCATTCTCGTCATACAGCTTTCCATATACATGTGTAGAACCGTTAATAGTGAGCATTACATCGCCTGTTACTGTGCCCAAATTCTCAAGAGATTCCTCTGTGAAAAGATACTTTCCATCACTACTAACTGGATTTGAAGTAGAAAGTGCTGGATTATTAGTCCAAGTATATGTGGTATATGTATGAGATGCGCCTCCTGATATTGGTGTTGGCGTTATGATGCCAGTTTTAAGATCAATAGTTGGTTTCTGCTTATTTTTATTGTGAATTGTTACGTTTGGCACACTGGCAGAGAAACCTGCACCAAATGCAGAACCGAAAATCTCGGTATCTGTCAGTGTCGATGTGACATTACCTATAACGCCTCCCAAGTTGCCACCACCATAGAAATTCTTTAAAATTTTGCAGTTAGTGAGACTATTTGAAATAGAACCTGTATTTGTGGCAGAGAATTGAGCTGCATAGAAATAGGTTCGGCATACTGCCCTACCAGGGTTGGTTCCAGAAGACACATTTACAATCTCCATATCATAATCTGCCATGTAGCCTAACTTTTTGTTACCGCGATAGGTGCAGGGAGTATAGCTATTTAATTTTCCTGTTGTTTCCCAACTATACGAGCTCATAATCTGCTCACCATCACTCTTGTCGTATTGAACGTAGCTTGTTCCGCCGTTACCACCTCCATAATAAACACCAAATTGTGTATTGTTAGCTGTGGTTGTTACGGTTTTATTCTTAGATGGATCTGTATCATTAAGATTCATATTACCGAACTTAGGACCACCACAGTACTTTTCAACTATACTATTGTCGATATTGACATTAATATTGCCTGTTACCAATTGGTTTGCCAACGTACTTCCACCATAGAATTCCTGTATATTTGAGTGATTTATATTAAAATAAACATCACCATCTATTCCCTCTTTTCCTGCAGCTGCTATTTGCTTAAACTTACCGCCATCAATATAGCAGTGAGGGTTGTCGCTATTAGGGGTTATTCCTTCGTTGTAATTTCCTGTAAGATATAAGTAATCAATACTTCCTCCAATGACATTTACTGCACAATGACGTGTGGCCTTCGCTGAATTTACATGGGCACCGGGGGTAAACGATGGCATCCTAACATTTCCACCAAGTATTATGTAATTTATCTTGTCATCGCTATTGCCAGCCTTTGTACCCTTAGTGTATTGATCGAAGATTCCTCCGTTGAGGATAATCGGAGCGTAGGTAGAACGATGTTCGTTTCCAAACTCAAACTGACCAAAATGTATCAATGCAGTTTCTGTTACCTCGAAATGACCAAGGGGACGATAGCAACCTAAAGAATAATACTGTGTAGAATTATCCTCTTTCATTGCAAGTCCCATCTCTTCAATTGGCAAAAAATCAAAGCGAATTGGACAAATACTTTGTCGGTTAGTACCTAATCCCAATTGCCAAATTAAACAGTGGTCGGGTTCATTATCAAAATCAAAGTCGGCACTTGTAATGGTGCATCCGCTTGTTCTATTAGAACCAACAACGTCAATACCACCATTACGGTACTGGTGATTACCTACCAAAACAATAGCATCTTCATATACACCACCGTTGTTGGGTATCGCACTTGATATTGTTCCACTTTTTGATTCTTTTCCATTACCCAGAGTTGCATTTCTATGTCCTGCAGGCGCAAAATGAGTTCCCTGATTACTTCCCGACATATTAACACGATCATAGCTATGCTCAGTATTGTCAAGATATACTGCAGTTCCCCAATGTGCCGTAATTGTGATGGCAGTGACATCATCTGGCACATAATAGAATCCACCTTGTGCAAAAACTCGTTTTTTATCTTTTGCAGAACTCTTACGATCGGCGAAATCATATCCGTTCTCCCAGTGCTCTGTAATTGTTCCTTCAGTACCATTGGTTCGTGTTATATCCCATCCTGTAACGACATATTCGGTATAGTTTCCACCATATTTTTCTGCCCATGATGTTCCATTAGGATTACCAAACACCTTGTTATAGTAAGGTAGTTGTATCTTACGATAGCAATAGTCTGTGTGTAAGGTATCCATATCTGTTATGATAAAAGGAACATTAAATTTGATTCTAGCATCGCCAGCAGCATGTGCTCCTGGGTTGATAGTTACGCTAATTGTTCCTAAATTTTTACCTTCCCATTCATTAGCTGTTATTCGCCACTCGGCATCATCATCTATGTTAATTGGTGAATTATAGAAACCAAAGGATTTCAAAATAGGATAGGGGGCAACCGACGGATCAAGTACCCATTTTCGTATTATTGAGGCATCCTTGGGAATCGCTTGAACAGCTGAAGCGATCAAACCAGCTGGGGCAGTACGAGAACCTACCCACCAACCACAGAGTTCACGATTACTGTTTAACAGATTGCGATGAAATTCATAACGAGTTAGATAATCTTTTTGTGCAGGCCATGAACAATTATAATCTGTAAGGGTACCTGAGAATTTACAATCTACGCAATAGTAGTTGTAGTTATTAATGGCATTAACACCTGTATTAATGATTTTGGCACCTCCATATACAGGGTAGATACTTGAAGCTGTTATATTTCCATAAAACATACAGTTTACTATCATCGTACGTAATTCTGTATATTTTCCATTAACTTCTCTTGCTGTACTTCCAACTCCTGTTGATGTATTTGTATAGTATGCATTATTACCCACTATACCCGCAGCAACTCCACTACTTATAACATCAGCATAACTGAAACAATTAACTACACGAGAATCATCTTCTAATTTACCAACTATACTACCAGCACATCCACTACCTGTTGCAGTCACTGTTGAGTGTACTCCCTGTGGATAGTTAGGTGTAGTAGGCAAAATACCACAATTGTAAATTCGAGTATAGCCTTTGGCATCACAAACAATAGCTCCAACATTGCCACTTTTACTAATAGATATCTGCTTTAAATTAATATCATGAATGACAGCTCCATCCGTAGTTCCGAATAGAGGTTGAGAAAGTCCGCTAATAGTATAGCCTGCGCCATCAAACGAGCCTCTAAAAGGGGATTCATCTGTCCCTATGGTTGTATACGAGCCACTAACATCAATATCACCTCCAAGAATATAGTCTTCATCTAAGTCAATATTCCTAAGTTCTTCCAAAGTTGTGATCTTATGTCCAAAAGATATTGTGTGAATTGCCTCGCATGATTCGCCCTCCTCACCTTTTTTAGCTGTTGCTATTATTGTATGCTTATTGATGTTATCAACGGTTAATGACACACTTGTTGTTGCTGTCAAAACCTCCCCATTATCAACACTATAATGTATTTGGGCTCCTGATGTAGAGGTTATATTTACAGTTGTATTACTTGCGTTTACTGTATGTGTGATAGTAGGCACTTCTGTATATTTCAACAAATAATTTTGAGATGTAACAACAGAAACGTTACCTTCTGCATCCTTAGCATATGCATGCAGAGTAACATAAGTAGATGTTCTATCCCACGTTGGTATGGTTGATATTTCAACAGGTTGACCTGGGGTATATTGCAAAAAACTGCTGAGTGCAGGAGCGCTCGTTCCACTGCCATTAGTTAGAGCATACCAGTATGTTTTATTTGACTGTGTGCCACTGAGAGTCAGTGTATGGGTACGGATAGATCCTCCACATTCACTATTCATACTAATTATTGGCTTTCTTGGGCGTTTGGCGATTGTAATAGGACAAGATTGTTCACGCCCTTCGACCTTAGCTAATGCACGTATATCAATATTAGCATTCTCTGACACAGTTAAGTTTACTGGACTAACAGTGCTTGTTTTAACATTTTCATCTCCTATAACAGGATCAGTTCCGTTGGTTGTATAATAGAGTGTTCCTTCTGCAAAAGTAATGGTCGCTGTGGTATCAGACAAGTTAATTACAGGAGTAGCTGTTCTGTTTTTAAAAGTATATACTTCTGAGATAGTTGAAGGGTGAATACCATTGTAGGCTATAGCCTTAATCTTAGCTCCATCAGGCATAGTTACAGGCTCATTCCATTCTGTACTTGCATTGGATGGGTCTGCAGGTGTACTTCCATCTGTAGTATATGTATAATATAACTTTGCAGAGCTAATATTACTATTAATCTGCAATTTACTGTCACATGTAACTTCAAACTCAGGCGCCTGAGGCGAAGCAGTATTAACAACACATAAAGCTTGTTCCGACAGAACCTTTCCCATACCTGTTATAATAGCCTTAACAGTCGTTGCATCATGTTCAACTATTATTGTAGAGCCATCATAAATAGGGCTGTCAATGGTGGGGTTAGTACCATCTGTTGTATATCGTATGTCAAAGTTTGTAAATTCTGTAGTAATCTTATATGAACCTGAAGAGGCATTATAATCGATTGTAGGAGCAGGCAGCTTAGTTGATTCTAAATGCCAAATAGAGTTAGTAGAGTTACTATTATAAACACCTACCATTCCATTAGTATATAGTGAACCATTTTGACCAGAATAATACGGATGGTTGTTACCTGCAGGATTCCAATACCATCCAGCACGTCCTTGCGGACGGATATTTATGCCAGTACTAACAGAACCTGTAATGGCGAAGTTGAAATTACTGTTGGATAGAGAATAAGTACCATTATCTAAAGTTTGTAAGTGCATGGTTTTTCTTCTACCGTTTTTTGTTTCATCAGCATCATTGTTTTTGTTCGGGTCATTGGGTAATGGTACCTCGTAGATAACATATTTCCCAGTTAATGCGTGAATAACATTATAATATCCAGGTGTTGATGTACTCACAATAAACCAGATGGAATTAGCATCTTTATTTGTTTGGTATGTAGTAAGAAAAGGCTTTTCAGGATCGCCATCTGTTGTAGCATAATTTGGCGAATAATAGGCATCAACACCTTTTGCTTGTTTTGAGTCCTTTGCAGGAACAAGATACCAGCGATTATCGGGAGTCAAATTATGATTTGCATCATTGTCAATATACCATATACCCTCGAATTCCTGTCCCCAGACTTTACTGACTCCAGCGCTTTGCGCTAGAATCAGTAGTAAAATAATCAATACTTTTTTTGTTAGAATCTTTTTAAATTGCATATCTTGTTACTTTTTTTTTCTTACTTGACTGCGAGTTTTTTCTTATAATTGCCATCAATGGTCTGAACCACATATACACCGCTATTACTGATAGGTGTTTCTATTGACTCACCTGGCTTAATTGTAAAGCTACAGATAGTGATACCTTCAGCATTCACGATGCGCAATGTAGCAATCTCACGTAAATTTGATTCTACCACAATCTTCTTTGACTTAGCATAGATGTTCAGACCCAAACCCTTATCATTCTTTATGTCATCATTATGTACTTCCATATTAGTTTGTTCATCAGCAAATACAATAGATCGACTCTGTTTACGAGCACCTGCCGTATCTGTTAGTTTAAAATATGGACGGAAAGGCAATAAAACTGCATTATCTGCTATGGTATAACTGCTTCCACTTGTATCATCTGTAGCAGCATTAGTATTAAGAATGTAGGCTACATCCGTAAGTTTCTTGTTTCCATAATTTGGCATAAAGGTATAGCCATCTCCATCAGCCTTGTTAGTAGCAAGTTCTACATCACTAACATCTATATGTGCTCCTGTAGCAGATGCAAAAGTTATTATCTGTGCAGGCAACTTCGTTGGTGTAACTAATGCTGTCTTAGCTTCGTAATTACCACTGAGGTCAAACTCATAATAACGCTCACCTGGGAATCCAATGATATATGGCGTTGCATTAGCCAATCTTGGATAGTTAGTATAGTTATGCGATGAATTATAGTAAGAACCAGGATATTTATCGGAATTCATATCGCTACTATTATTGATACTATAATAATAATCCCAAAGGAACGTGTTAGTATAGACTTTTGAAGTTGTTCCTGCTGCAGGTTTTCTAAAGTCTGCTACAAAGATGCTATCTGTAATAGTTGTTCCCTCTTTCTTACCGTTGTACATACGCAACCAGTATTCATGTCCACTTGAATGATTTTCATCATTATCAGCGTAGTCATAGAAGTGCGTTATCTCACCCTTGGTGTTGGTAGTCACTATCTCTGCTGTGAATGGTAAAGATATGCCCTCCCATCCAGCAGTCTTATCAACAAATCCTGTTTTATTGGCTTTCTTTTTCCCTACATAGTTTTCTGGAATACGCTGATACCACATACGATAGTTATCATCAAAAGAATATGCTATAGGAGCGTTGAATTCTTCCTTATCTACAAGATAATGATCACGCACTGCTTTATAGCCAGATTCACCTAATTGAACCCAGTGACCACGAACTGTTTTTTCTTGGCGTAGGTTGTTAGCTTCTGCCACAGTGTGATAGTCAGAGTTAATTTCTTGATAGTCTTCCTCTATGAGCTTTGTCTTAACAGTATTTTCTGTTTCTGCCGACATTGCACTATTGGTATAAACAAGAAGGTTACGTGTCAAGTCAACGTTAATAAAGTCTGTGATGCCATCGTCATCAAGTAGAGGAGGGTAGAATCCTCCAGCAGTCTGACCATACTGATAAGATCCACCATTATAACCAGAGAAGTCAATAGCTGTCATTCCTCTATAGGCTACTGTATCAACATCATTAACCGTTAGCTTTTTATTGCTTTGAGCAAAAACAGCATTTTTGTTAAAGTAAGCCGTGCTCATAATGTTATTGCCAAAGTATGCAGGTGCACGGAAAACACGATTACTTTCTTTAGTATCCACTAACAATCCTCCCATTTTGCTTACAGAACAAGGTTCTGCTTGATGAACCTTGCCAGACACATGATTATAAGTAAGCGCTTGTCCAAAGAAGATATAGTCATCTGGCCAAATAGGATAGAAATGTTCTTTTTTGTCGCCAATCGTATCTGTATAAATTCTTTCATTCTTTGCAGAAGGAATATTGCCACTTGCATATCGGAAGTCACCATCTGCATAGCGACTTTCAACATAACTACCCACATAATTTCCATCGTAATCGTTCATCAAATATGGACCATTTTTTGATTCATAATGACCATTAGTATTGAGTGAAAGAGAACCATTATCGTTTTTCTTCTCTCCCTCAGCACCAGTCAACGTCTTAAGATAGTAGCTATACTTGTTACCACTTGCGGGTTTATTGTCACAATAACGTTTAAACAGATAGAAACCATTTAGATTGTATGTCACCTCACCATCATTGAACGCCTTCAAAGGCTTCTCTATTGGTAGACCATAAGAAGCACTACCATGAGAAGTAAACTTGTTCTCTGATGGATAGTAACAGTTAACCATATGAATTGTTCTTGCACCAGACCATGAGTCTGTAATAGGATTTCCAAATATTGGTTTACTTGTTTTGGCATCAGTAGTATTTGATGACTTAACCCAACAGTTCTCCAAATAGCCAGAACCTTCATCTGCAATTCCAGAAGTAGCAAAACTTCCTGTCACACCGAGATTATATGCTTCACCACAGAAATGTGCAAAGAGTGAGCTTGTTAGTCCACTGATGGTATGACCATCACCATGCAGATTTCCTTCAAAACATTGACCATTAGGTAGAGCCTCGTCAGCATCATCAGTATTTGGATTATCAACATTGTTGTTGCCACCGATAGAAGTCCAGGTAGTATATTTTTTCGGGCTTACATCGCTCTGCAATATAAAATCAAGATTACGAGCGCCATGAACATGACTATTTAGCAAATTGTGTCCTGCTGTTTCGCCTGTAGAAGCAGTCGTTGTCTGTAAACTAAGATCAAAGAAGTCCTTTAATAGATCAAGTTCACTCTTTGTATTATCTGATTGACATGAACGATTATCAATATATATCTTACTTGGTCGCTCAACGTCAGGTTGGTCAACATACATATGATGTTCCTTATCCTTCATTACAGCATCAAGATCATGATAGTTCGCCACCTTTAATGGAACAGGATTTGGTGAATACATTTTACCCAAATAGTTCCTTGAGTAGTAATTAATGTAATAGTTACCATTCTGATACCAGTACAGAGGGTCAACACCATTTTCGTATGGTACACCGTTACGATGTAGTTTAGCATCTTGTTCATTGCTATAAATTTCCCATCCATTGTCTAATGGTAGGTAACTACCTACGGTAACGTCTGGTGCATTCATTGATATTGCCGTTCCCGGCATTATAACATCAGGAGGAGTAATTGGACCTATAACAGGAACACCACTTACCATCTGCACGTGTACATTGATGACATGCAATTCGTTGTTAAACTTAACATTATTCCTATCCTCATTCTCATAATATGTGTACTGATATACAATTGTGTATATTCGTTCCTTCGATACATCGAGGATTTCACTTTCGTTGCTCACATAGAGTGTTGAGGTTTCAACAGGTTCTTGTCCCTGAATAATGAAATTCTTCTGTTCGTTAGGCAACATATTATATTCTGTTTCAGTTATAACAGTTCCCTTTGTAACGCTTGAATAATCTTCATAGCAATAGTAATAAATGCTACCAGCTACATCAAATGTCTTACTTACAATTCTGCTGTTATCATTGATGTCATCATAAGTATCTTTATCAACAATTTGTCCCTTGCTATATGGCACACCATGAAGTGTAAAGTTATCAACAACTATATATGCGGTATTAGCATCTGCGTCTAATTCAACACGTGTGTAATGACGTTGTTCGTTAGGCAACGCTTCATATTCTGTGTTGGATATTTTCTGCCCCACACTGTAACTTCCAAAAGCTGTTTCACAAATAGCTTCATATTCTATTGGCACTTTCTGGCTGTAAGTCGTTCCATATGCCATACGTGTTGCATTCTCCTCGGGATACTTCTCTGAATTAGCACCTGAAAGATTTAAGTACTCTGGTGATGACAGCAAATCAAATGCGTCTTGGTTGAAAGTGAAACTACCAGCGTCTCTATCTTCCTTTGAAAGTCCACACCAAGCATCAATTACATTATAATTTCGGTCTCTTTCATACTGTTGCCCACCATAATTTCCTGCTTGAACACATATATAAGCTTCTTTCATTGCTGCATCGATTTCATCCTTTAGCTTTGTGTTTTCATTCTCAGCACCAACTTCCTTTCCATATTGAGTCTTAAGTGCAGCAATCTGACTTGCAGACTTTATTTCGCCCTTACCCAAATAAACACCGTCTGCTAATTTTACAGTACTAATAGATACATATGCAGGAGAAAAGTTTGCTTTCTGGTCTGCATTAAGGATTCCATCATAAACAGTTTGAGAAATAGTAGAACCAGCATTAGCTGTTGTAGTTATTTCTCCTGAAGTATATGTAATATTGTTTGTTGCCACATAGGCAGGCTTTACATTTTCACCAAAGCCAGCTGTATAAGCTTCAACTGTGGATTTGGTGATAATATCGCCAACTTGATAATTATGTATACCGTAAACACCACTTTCTTGAGGATAATAGGTTGGTGAAGACAGATAGCCAGCGCCTCCATTTTGATTAGTCTGGTTTACACGATCAGAACCTGGATTTTCCTTTGTATAATACTTATCCCAAACAGTTGGAGTATTCATATCAAGTGTAAGTACATATCCCTGATCATGGCTGATGTTGTTTGACGAACGGAAAACATAAGACAAGCCAACGTCTTCGTTTTGTTCATTAAGGAATGGCTCATCTTCTGTATTGCGGATTATTGGTGATGTGTGTTTAAACGCATTAAAATCAGTATCATCCATTACATACGAACCAGCCTTGTAAGTAACTCCATTCACCTTACAGTCAACGCAATTAACATATGTATTTGTTACAAAATAAGAACGTTCTATTTCATTAAGTTGATGCCAATCCCACCACGTAATAACATCATTCAATTTATATGAATCATGTTCATTGTTAACAGTCACGTGATCAATCGTATTATCATCTGCATCTTTAACAGTACCAATCTTCACTGGTGTTGCATCAGTTGCCGATGTAGGCATTCTGTAAGCATATAGATTTGGTTTAACGTTAAGTAGCTGTAGGCGTCCATTTGAGGCTGCTGTAATTGTGAGGTTAAGCTGTGATTCTTTATGATAAGCTGTTGCAGAGCCTGTATATGCAGAAATCACTTGATCGTAAAGATAGACTTCACCTTTAACATACCAATAGTGTGCCACAGAATAGGGTGAGCGATTTGGATCATAAGCATTATTAGTAGGGTAGCAGTCATCTACAATATGCTTTGTATTATGAATAAAGTTTCCAGATGTCTGCCATGTCTTTATGCTATAAGCGTCATTGCTGCCACTGATGGTTCTTGAATTCGCAGACTCGCTAGCATTAGTTGGCTCGTCAGCAATAGTATAGCAGAAACGTTTATATGTAATCGCTTCATCATTTGTCTGCTGGTTATATTCTGACAAAAGAACATTCTTCTTATTAGGGAAATACTTAGGTACACGGTGTTCGTTTTTCGCATACACGAATCCACCACCCATGACCTTATCTTTCTTTACATTAATGAGGTCAAGGCCAACAATACCTGTAATATAACCATAGTTTTTCTCGTCTTTATCTTCACTTTCATTAATCAATTCCAAATGAACTCCTGAAGCTAAAGCTACTTGATGAGGACACTCTGCTAAATTACGGATACTACTTGTAGAGTTGTCTGCCTTATATGAATAGTAGGTTGTTTTCCCATCACCTTGATATGGCAGATTGGGTTCTACCTTCGTATTGATAGCAGCTCCCTCATAAGCATCATCGAAATGTTGATCACTTGTCAAATTACCAAGATAGTTTACAACACTGTAAATTCCAAAGTAATTACCATGAACAGCGTCATCTGGATTTGCATAATCTTCATCGGAAATAGGATTTGGCTTAAGAACCATATCGCTTGCTATGATCGACTTTTTCTTATTCAGCGACAATTCACCTATGCGATTGATGGTATAATCCATATTCTGCTCCGTATCAGCCACTCGGTCTTTTGCACCTTGTAGCACCATACGACTACCAAACACACCACAAAAATCAGCACGCTGAATAGTGTTCAATAAACGACCTGCGTAGATTGAACATATTCCAAAAGGAGTAAATACGCTTTCAACCTGAGTGCCATATATACTCAGCAATTTAAGATATACATCCTCATCTATCTTCTCGCCTAACGCATAAGCTCTTGAGTCAGGCTCTCCATCCTTTTTGAACACTTTATTGGCTTCCTTGCACTCATATTTCAGCCTGAAATATGCTCTCTCACGATTAGTAAGAGAACGATATGTTGCAAGGTCAATCTGTTGGTCCATGCTAAAATAGTCTGTACCATAGTTAGTTATATTCAACTCACGATAACCATCTACCATAGAGAAGTTTCCACCTCCATATAGTCCTCCTGTGTGCTCTGTACCAATGGTTATAAAATCACGATGAAAAGCATCATATAGTGTTGCTGTAACATTTCCATATACTGTTGTTGCATTAGCATAAGTCTTGTCGCTGTTTGCAGACACATTTCCACCTCCAAACACAGCATTATGGATCATTACACCTCGATCAACCTTCGCATCATTTACTATTTCTTCAGTAATAAGCTGATTCCATGCCGCAGGCCACTGTTTTATTGTTGCACCACTTGCTTCTACATATTTTTTCTTACCAAGTGTGTTCAAATATTCTGTAGGCATATAATCGTAAGCCTGATATTCTTTTCCTTGGTACGAAATAGTGTTACCTGGTTTCACTTGCAAATATGGAGACACAACAACCTTGCAATCCTCGGTAAGAGAACCATCTTCTTTCTTATAATACACATGACCTGGTGAACCAGTACTCTCTGGGTGTTCCATAGTGTAACTATAAGCACTACTATAAACATAGCCGATATCACCTCCACCAAATACATTACCATATTCTTTAGCTATTCCATCATGTGTTCCTATCTCACCACCATGAATATACACCTCTGTTTGACCAAATACGTACCCATCTGTATATAGTTCATGGCCTAGTCCATATTTCAGTTTGTTGTAACCCTTTCCTCCACCAAATACGTTACGTAAAACATGACCATTATATAATTCAATATGAGTTTTACCATTCTTGAAGACCTTATCAAGGTCGCGCACAACACCTGTTGTCTGCTTTGTTGTTCCACGTCCTATGGTTGCAATCTCGCCACCTCCATGCAAACTGTTACGAATGATACCACCATACATCCTTATATTGGTGAAATCAACGCTACTTAAATCATCATATCCTCCACCAAAAGCGTTACCACAGTCTTCCAACCTGTTCTGAGGATTTTCTCCAAACCATGTCTCATCATCAAGTTTCTCTTTGTAGTGATCATGATAGTTAGTATAATTCTCACCCTCTTTATCCTCAAACACATATCCAATATATCCGTTATTAATTATAAGGTTTGCTGTTCCAAAAACAGCACCACCTTCACCGCCACTATAGGCATTACGCTGTATGGCAGGAACTCCCTTCGTATAAGTAAGAGGCGAAGGTAAATCCGTATATGGCTTCTGTTCATCACGAAGGTCATTACGAATACCAATAACTACATGGGTTTCTCCTAAAACATCAGCTTCAGTTTCACCAGCAATAGGGAGGTATTTATCATTTCCATTTACCATAACAGTTGCCCCTTGGTGTTTCCCCACACTACCTTGCCAGCCACCGCCATAAACATTACGAGCTGTACCACCTTCAATGTAGGCATATGTACCAGCAACAAAATAGTCCTGATTATCTATTTCTACCGAGTTTTCTTCCACTGTCTTTGGCACATAGCGGTTCATTACTGATCCAACAGTACCTCCTGCATAGATATCCTTCTTAACCTCACCACCAAATAATCCTATATATGTAGTGCCATAAACATCACCACTACCATCTTCATCACTATAACCATATCCACCAGCATAAGCATAACCGCCTATAAAAGCAGGACCACTGGCTTTATCTACAAGATTTACATCAACAACAGCTCCATCATAAATATAAACATTAGTGTTGAACTTGCCGGTTTCATTAGCAATACCAAGTATGTTTGATTTTACAATAGGATCATCCAGACCAAGGTCAGAATAGTTTTCACCCATAGAGAGGTCTATTTCCTTAGGTTCACTTGGTTTATTGTTGTTATCTTTTTCTGATTCTGAAAGCTCATTCCATGCTGCAAGTTTGTTCTGATAATCAGAAAGAAGTTTTTCATAGGCAACAGGTTTCCATTTTTCAACGGTGGCCTTATTCATTACCATACCAGCTTGACCACCTCCGTAAACTTCAGCCACTTTTGCTCCATTTTTGAGGTTTACCTCTGTATATTGTGACCATGTATTAGCTCCATAGCCTGCACCATAGACAGTAGCATACTTACCAATATTATTATTATCAAGTTGTCCTGTATATACAGGGGAAGAAATGTTTACCCTTCCATATAATGTACGACGATAAGCGTTATTGCCACCATAAATAGCCCCTTCAACAATAGCATCTGCACTATTGTAGTTAACATTAGCCTCATAAGCATCACATCTTAAGCTGATATTATCACCATATCCTCCACCAAAAATATTATTCAAATGAATAGTAGAACCATCAGGTACATTAACAACAGTACGACGAGTGAATCCTGTTTTATGACTTGCACCATATACAGCATCTATATGACCACGCATAAGATCAATTATAGCAGATTTTTTATCAAGTGCTATTTCTGCTGCATTAGATTCAACTTTTTCACCACCCATACCTAAGCCACCCCAGGCGCCTGCACCAAAGACTTTCATGCTTTTGTAGTTACTCATATCTTGTGGAATATCTACAAGTACGTAACTACCATTTTGCATCTTATTACTATCAAAATCACCAGAAATGCCCTGACTACCGCCATATACATAGTTAACGATATTCTTTTTGTTAGGATTTCTTAATACTTCAGTACTCATAGGACGAAAATTCACAAAAGAATTCTCCATATATGGCTTTGAACGAGTATCATCACGTACATATCTGCTATCGGAATAATCATAAGTTCCATAATGACCACCACAGATGGCATCAGCATACCCTTGATTATACTCTGTATAGGCAGATGCTTTTACTACATGCGGATTTGCAGCATCAGCTACATTAGTTTTATATATCTTACTCCTAATATCAAAATTATTTATATCGTTAGTTACGTTTGAATCGTAGGTACGCAGGCGAGAAGAAAAATCAGCCGAGTTCATTATCTTGCCACCTAAGTTATTACCACCGTAAACCATGTCACGTATAAAAGGGAATCCATCAACTTCGCCAATAACAACACCCTTTTCGTCTTCTATTTGATGATGATAACCAATATATGTTTCAGTATGTCCCATAATATCAGCATCACATGAACCCGCAAAAGAGTTAAATACACGGCCATTACCCAAGTTTACAACTGTATTTCCTACAATAAGCCCCTCATAACTTCCACCATATAAGAATTCACATTCTGGCATATTTGAATTATAATCAGAACCCAACGAAACACCAGGCGCAGCACCTTTCAAATTTACATGGCAACTATATGCTGGATTGTATTTATATGTTTTGTTATTATGCTCATATGTCAAAGCATCATCTCCATCATTTGATTTGCCGATAACACCCTCTTCACTTCCACCAAATATTTGGAAAGCATAACCTCTATTCATGTTCACAGTAGTACTTCCCCAAATCTCTGTATCAACACCTTTTCCACCACCGAAAATATTCAGTGACTTACCAAAAACATCCATACCTTGTTGATTTAGAACAACACCTGTTCGACGTTGTAAGATATGGTAGTGTTCATCAGTGTACCCCAATGCAATATTATGATAAAGGCTGTCTTCACCATTAATGCTATTTACAGCAACCTTATCAAAAAGTCTTTCACGGTCAATAATTGACGAATTAATGTTAATAGTTACATTTCCATTCACAACTCCACTTGTGTAACAACCTCCGTAAATATTACCACCAACCAATCGACGATTCATATCATTTTCATTGGCATGTATAGGATTATCAACAGAAGTTGGTCTTTCGTTTTCTGTTATGGGCTTTACTGGAGTATCACCAATATATGTATTCCATTCCAAATAGCGATGGCCGTCTGAACTATCAATAGTCCAACGCTTTGGCTCAACTGTCAAACCAGAAAGATTGAGTTCTAGTTTATCACCTATTGGCTGATTAGTTTGTTCTGCATCATATCCCTCATAATCACCTATAAGCCCACCTATATATTCAGCATTATATAATTCTGTAGCTTTAACTTTGGCATTGTTACAACCACCAACCAACTTATCATAGATGATCACTTCATGATTAAAATCAACAGTCATCTTTCCTGGAACAAGAATACTACCCACATTACCACCGCAATAGAATGAACCGAATTGGGTAGAGTAGGGAATATAATCGTTAAGATCACCACGTCCTGTTGACTCAAACAGAACATTTGGCTTTACCTTCATGGCACAGCCCTCCATATATTTGGCAAAGGTAGTAGCATCTGTCAACTTCATTTTACTGAAATTGGTGACAGTGCCATCTGGTGCGATTTTTGTGCTGGCTAATGTACGTAATACGCCTTCACCTCTACCGGTAACAGCATCCTCAGCCTCATTATATTTGATCATATTCTCACCATTGTTGCCAAGGAATACTTTATCAATAGTTACATATGAACCAATTTTTAAATGGGTAGAACTCTCTTGTTCTGAAGCAGACCCTTTTCTATTAGTCTGTGTGCGCAAAGAAGCACTGTTTCCACCTACATAGAGAGCTCCTTCTACAACAACAGGCTTTGCCTCTGTACCTTTGACAAGTATAGATACTGTCTCTGCATTTGGTCGGAATATATTTAGGGCCTCGGCAGACTGCAAACCTGTAAATTGATTACCTTCAAGACCTAAAATTTTATTTGGATCGTAGTATAAATCATGCCATCTTGGATCCGCAGCTAATTTGGCATTGTCAGTATAAGCATAAGAACCATTTCCGCCACCATATACATTACCATGGATAGTCGTAAAGATACCTACTGTATTACCACCATATACATTTCCAGAAATGTCGTTTCCTCCATAAACATTATTCACATCTCCTCCCAGAATTCTTACGCGTGCAGCATAACCACCTGGAATATTTCCAGGATTATCACTAGGATCTAATTGTATATCGGCATATGGTACAGGACGATTATCGTCATTATCATACAGAGGGAGTACATCTGCTTTTCTACAGCCACCATATACGTTATCAATCTTCATTCCTGAGCCTTCTACTTGCAGCAGAAGTCCTTCGTGGCTTGTCATACGTCCTTCGTTACCACCACCATAAAGGTCACGAACAGCACCCCTTTGCAGATTCCACCTTGGACGAATAGCCATATCGGCTTTGTTGTTGCCACCAAATAGACGACCTATCTGATAAGCATCACTATTTGGGTAAGAAAAAGTAGTATTAATGCCCATCAAATTTTCCAAACGGGTATTGTGCAACAATTCACCTGTAGTATCTGCATGTGGATTAGTTATATCTTTAATACTATAAACAACATTACTTGGATTGTCAATATATACCATGGTTCTATCGGTTATCGTGGCATTGTTACCTCCACCATATGCATACACGATAGAACCACCCATAATTTCAAGATACGTCTTTTTTAATGCAGGCGCAAATAAATCGTCTGTTGTTGAGATTATAGGTGCCTTTCCTGCGTTATATGCTTCTTCAGATTCATAAACATTATGATTCTCATCAACATCTTTATAGTAATACTCACCATTACCTCCGCCAAAAAGTTGACCAATATATATAGGTTTATTACCAGGCAATACATCACCTGCTTTTATCTTTACATCATCGGTAGTTTTATTAAAGAGTGGATCAGCAGCATGTGCAGCAGCAATCTCCTCTGCCGTATATTTAACATCCTCTGTTGCTGTCTTGCTCGATATGCGTACAAAAGCATTCCAAGAACCATCAATGTTATTCTCAGCTGCTTTTGTTAACGATGCAGGCAAATCAAATGTTCTTAGATTAGTACCTATTGTACCAGCTATATCATTACCACCATATACATAGTTTATCAAGATGTAATTTGATGCATGTTCACCATCAATGTTGACATAAGAATTACCAGCAACATTTGCAATACGTGCACCACCATATACTTTATTCAAGTCACCAGCTCTCACAGTGACCGAAGTACTGCCACCGACATTACCTTCATTACCTCCTCCATATATATTTCCTCCAACAATTATCTGTGCTTTTGATGACGACACAGAAAAGAACACGAGCAACAGTATTACAAGTTTTCCGAACGTGCTCGTTAAAGTATTATTTATAGTGTGTAATGATAACATATTCATTCTATTGTCATTATAGGGTTATTTAGATCATCATCCGATAAATTATATAAATAAGTCGGAGCTATAGTAATAGTTAGTCTTTTCTTTATTCCATGATCCATACCTGCTACCTTTAATCTATTTGTTGCAGTACAGTTGTGACGCAGAATTTCTGTTTCACTTGTATTATATACATCGTATGTACAAGTAAGAGTGAGATTATTACCATCTGCATCAAAAGTACAAGGAGCACAATTTATAGGACCAAACACTACATCGTTAGCAGTCGTAGTAAGTAGCACATCGGAATCTGTGCTTTTCAATATTTCCAACGATTCAGTGTCGCCACTATCAGTGTCTGTGTTCTTAGAATATACAACTGTGTTTGCCCCTAAACTATTTCCTGTTCTAAATTTAATAGTAGCATTCACTTTCTCACCGTACGACGAATTAAGTGTAATAGTCTTTAGCTTTATATGTCTAAGCATATTATATTCTTCATCAACATTAAACTGGAGTATAAGCTGACTATATAGATGGTCCATAAGAAGATTTACATAGTTCTCGTTATTTAGACCTGATAAGAAACTGTAATTTCCTTCTATAGGCTCTGTATAGGCTTCGACAGTCTGTGTGGCATCTACTTTCTGAACTCCAACAACAACACATATATCATCATTAGGAAACATCGGCAATCCTTCAAGAACAACATCTGCTCCTGAAGCATAGCTTCCGCCATTAGATGGCTTTGATATTGTTTTGTTTTTAGCAATATCACTTGGCATAAAACCATATATGTAATATTGAGTTTTCTCACCTACATGCACACTATTGTTATCATTTGTCCAACCTGTACTGAATGTTCCTTCTGAGAATTTTTCATCCTCTGTCATAACATATAGTTTTATAGAACCTTCTGTGACGTGAGTTATATCTCCTGATACACGCGACACAGATGATATATGAAGAGAACTGCCATGATTTTCTGCTATGACATCTCCCTCAGAACAAGCTGTCAACAACACTATAAGTGACATCATTATGCCGCTCAACAATCCTGTAATATATCCTTTATTATAGTCCACTATAAACACATTCAATTACCAGTTATTCACTTTGGGGTTTTCCAAATCTTCTGTCCACCCCTTGACATCAACCACGTTTAACTTCAAATCACCATTTCCTAAAAAATAGCCATAGACTATCCATGAATGATTACGCGTAAAGTCACCTGCTGTAGCCATAGCAAAGCTGGCTGTCTTATCTTTGTTACCAGCTTCTGTTACTATTGTATATGCGATGGTTCCTTCAAGTTTCTTATCTGATTCTCGTAAATAGAAAGCACCTATTTGTGTGAGGTCGGGCTCACCAGGCCCGTCAGGATCTAACAATCCTCTATTAATTTTGTTTTCATAAGCCTGTCCTGTTTCAGACGTGTACGCATAGGTTATAGGATTATCACAACTATATATTGTTGGTGATTCTATTACAGGAACAAGTGTAGCTTGAGGCTCATAATCATTTTCGTCAGCTACTTTAATACGCATTTTAACTACTGGATAAACACCATTCAAAAATAGGTATTCCGCATTTGGCAACATATTCGCCTTAAGCATTATACTTAGGTTTTTTATGGTTGGTGGGTTATTATTCGACTTGGTGAAAACAAAACGAATTTTTGAAACGGCACGCACCAATTTTACATTATTAGTTGCCACTGTATATACAGGGGGTATGCCAGATATCACCTGATTTTCCAATATACCAGACATTGGTAGTCCATTGCTGGACACAGTGCTAACAGGAGCAGTTGCACCAAAATAAGCTGTGCCAATACCTGCTGATTTTAAATCGGCAAGAGTTGTTTCTTTGCTAAGTTCTGATAGTCCACAACTTTCTTTATTTGCTACAACATATATATCAACATTAGGTTTCTTTGGTAGTTCAGCAAATTGATTACTGATTTCCATTGCTATCTCTTTTTGTCCACTAAATGATAGATTATCTAAATGAATATATCCAACTCTTTTGTTTGGTAGCTCATGCTCAAATACCCACACATCAATAGTGTGTATCTCCTTCTCGGCATCTGTAGCATCAACATAGCCAATACCTGCACGTACAACTACAGGACTATCAGGAGCGAAGAGGTATATTTTAAGCACTGGGTTTCCTTTAGGTCGTACTTCTTCATCTGTCGAAGAGCTACAATCTGTCAGAAAAAACAGTAGCAATAAACTACCCAGCAAGTATTTTATTATATTCTTTTTTTTCATTACCTTATCAATACTCTTGTATCAATTATTCCAGTCTTATAACAGTAGGAGTAACTCCTTCCCATTGTGGAGTTGTTTCTACACCTATTTCCAAGTTACTCATCAGCAAGTTAGGTGGAACATTATATGCTCTTGCAAGAGAAGAAACAGTCATGTTTACTGTAGTGATATAATCTTTAGTAAAAACCTGATCTTTATTCTCAATATTCACATTAGGATCTTCGAAGTTGTATAATGCGGGGTACACCTTTCCAATCAAATAGAATCGTGTACCTTGATAAATAGTTCCATCTATACCTTTAAAGTCTGCACCATTATTTTGAAACTCTAATATGATATTTACATCATCTTTTTTATAGCTTTGAAAAACCAACGTATTACATCCAGGTTTCCAATCACTCTGTGCTGTAAGGTAGCTGTCTGATTCTACTTGATTATCATATATAAACATTACATCTGCATCAGAAACAGTACCTTGTTGTATCTCCTTAGGCTCAAATCTGTAATCTAATGGGTGCTGTCCGCACACAATTATACCCGTGAGCGGAAACGTTGTATTGTTCACTGATACATCATTACCTTCTGCATCCTTTAGTGTTGCTGATAGTGCCTTGATGTTTACTTTTAATAGAGCTACAGCATACTGAACAGGATTGGTAATAACAACTGTTTTAGTATTAAGCGTAACAGATGTTTTGTTGAATGAATGGATAGCTAAAACTTTGTCCCATGCTGTTCCTGATACATCTGATACAGCATCATTATATGTTGTAGATAAATCAACTATTTCATCAGATGTCTTTATTTCGCTGGCACCAAAGAAATAGAGTGGGGCAGGATAAGTAAATCGAGCCATGGAATTAATATTGTCAAGTGTTGTCGCACGAATTTGGGGTACAAACTTCTTGACAGTCTCATCACCCACTTTAACGTCAGCCCAACGAAGTATAGCAGCGCCGTCTGGCAACTCTAAATTGCGTGGGTATCTGTAAGAGCTCATTGCCTCTAATTTCTCTGCAGCAACTGCATCAACAGCATCCAAAACAGCAGAATATCCATTGTTCTGCAGTTCATGGATACCTGTCCTAATCGCTTCAATCCATTTCTTCAGGTTTGCAGTCGAACCAGGAAGTGGCTTCCCATCGTTAGTAAATTTATTAAATAGCTCTTTTAAATCAGAATCCAATGAGTTATTCCACCCTCCTGCTTCGGCAATGGCAGTCATATAGTCTGCAAGAGTTTGTGCCTCGGCAGGTGCATTACTGATATCTGGATATATTTGTTCAAGATTGAAAGAAACATCCTCTTGATAGTCATTAATATCATTTATGTTTTCTGGGATATTCTCAATAATGCTGCCATTATACATTTTAGAACTGGCGGTTACAGAAGCAGGTTTACTTGCAACGTTACCATATATCAGAAAACCATTAACTCCTATGTTTAAACTGCAAAAATTAGAATAATAAAACCGTGAATTGGGGTTTTCCTTGCTTATTGGTTCCTTCCAAGTCACATCTATCTGTGCAGGATCATTATTAATTAGTGGTATAAACCGCATAGATCTTGGAAAGCGAAGAGTTGTTTCTGTACTCGCTATCACATCAGAGCTCATACGTGACAAACTACCTTTATGGTGCGGAGATAGGACGTATGCCATTTTAACGTTGATATGTTCATCTTTTGTGATGTTCTCATCAACATTATTACAACCTACAGACAAAATTGTTGTTGCCAACAGCACTCCTATTATTTTATTGTCACTATTCATATTACAATTCTGGATTGTAAGTTCCACCTTTTTTCCAATCGAGAGTAACACTTATACCAACATTTGGCGTTTCACTCTCTATCTGTCCATTCTCACCAACACGAGCCTTGATTATTTTCAACTGACCTGCACGTAATGGTTCTTTTATGTGCAGCACAGTTTCTGTTGTTGTGTTGTCATCCATCAACTGATATATACGGAATTCCCACAATGTCTCTTCTCCTGGATTTGTAATAAAAGGTTCTGTTGTTTCTATCACAGAACGTGATTTTGCTCCTGGATTAAACGATGGTAGATTAACCGAAACAAACCCAACGTATCTGCTATCGTTTGACATTATTCTATTTGTGCGAACAATAGGGGCAGACTTTTTATATTCATATAAGCTATCAGATACATAAAATGCGGTTGCAAAGCCTGTTGTAAACACACGCATATTGCTTATATCGTGTCCTTGCGGGTCAATCATCAAAACAGCCGAACAATTTGCCATATATAATCTAACATTAAATGTTTGATCAATACCTTCTATCATCTCCATCATCTGTCTGGCTGTAAATAATCCTGTATTTTGTGATTCTATTGTATCAGAAGCCACCTGATGAAGTGACGACATATGACATTTATCAGCATTTTCCTGTTTTATCACTGAGTTATCGTCTATATTAGCTAAAGCCAAATGCATATACTTACGACGTGGAATGAATAGTGTGTAACTATGCTCTGAGTCGTTCATAATGTGCTTATCGTGATATAATAGGGTAGAGTCACCTGTGACACCATAAAAAGAGAGGTTGACATCTTTAGCAAAATCGGTGAAAATAGTACTCAAATGACTTTTCAACATCTCTGCAAATGATTCATCTGCATGTGTGTCTAACTGTGTGTGTATCTCAGTAGAAATATTAGTTATCAACTGCAACTCGTAGTTAATTTTAGTTTGCTCACCACAGTCGTCCTGATTCTCATCTATCATAGAACATCCTGTGAGGACTATTGCAAAGATAGCCCCCACAAGATAATATGCTATGTTCTGTTTAAGTATCAATGTCTCGTAGTGTTATTCACCAATATTTACATTAAATGTCAAACCGGCTTTCCATGCCAAGTCAACAGAAATACCAAAGAGCATCTGTATAGAACGCAAGTCAGGAATTGTTGAATAGGCATTTTTCAAACAGTTCTTTTGAAGCGTGAATGTTGCAACTGTTTTTGCATCACGTATGAACACACGATTGACATTGTATCCTGTGTCTGTTGTATCAAAACTCTTATGGTCTGCCCATGTTATATCACCTCCATCTGCTGGGTTAAGAGAGCCTATAAGATAAAATTTCTGACCGCTCTTTATTTTACCACTTGCACCATAGAAATCCTTATCAGCTGTCATTTCAAAGGCAATATTCACAGATGACTGAGTACTCTCTGTTGTGTAATTATCCATAACAAGAGTATAGTTGGTTGCTCCATCTGTTGTCAAAGCTGTTCCTGTATCAGAAATCTTATCGTATATTACTCTTGATGCATTGTTAGCCAAAGGTAGGTAGTCATATCCTGAATTTGTAGGCTGACCACCAATCAACATACCATGTACTTTTAGTGTGATAGACTTAGCGTCAGAAGTTCCATCGAACACATTATTAGCAGTAACTCCTCCAGTAACATTATTTGCGTTATCTTCCAATGCATTTGTTGTGGTTCCAACACCTTCTCCCAATTTGATTGTTGAAATAAGCTGAGCGGCACCATAAGTAATATTATCTTTCATTGCCACGGCACGTGTAGCAGCACTAACAGCATCGTCATTCCATCCTGTCCAGTTACTTGATGTTACCCATGCCGCAGATGTTGTAGGATAGTCAGAATTATGCTTACCAACAGTAGACTGCCATAGTCCAGAGTTACAGTAATAGGTCAACTGTGATGGATATGTGAAATTATTGTATGCTGTAGAAATGGTTGCAGCACCCATGTGACCATTATTGGTATAAGCAAAGCCATTTTCTGTGCTATATGTAATTACAGCAGAACCTGCAGGGAGATTCTGTGACTCAGGGAAACTGTTTGTTCTAAAAGTGTCTCCAGTGCCACCTTCCTTATAGTTATTATTCCATTCATATATATAAGGTGTAGTCGTACCAGTCTTTGTTACATCAAAATATTCTGCTATAGCGTCTAATATCTTCTCTGCCAAAGCCTTGGCATCAGCATCGTCTTCTTCGGTATAGACATCTTCCACAGATTCAAATAAGTCTTTAACCATATTAAGAATAGCAACACTTGATCCTTGACGAACATCACCACCTTGCGCTTGGTTAGTAAACTGATTGAATGCGTTACCCAAAGCCTTTAGATGAATGTTTGTTGTGTTATATAAAGAAGACCACTTATGTTCATCATCAACTTTGGCGTCTTTAATACCATTAAGAATAGTAAGAAGCTTAGACTGGGGATCAGTTATTGTTGTTTCAGTTGATATAATAGGCTCCAACGAAAATTTGATATCTGTGTCAGCAGATGGACTTGTACAAACTGTAGATGCTGTAGCCAAGTTGTTTTGCAAAGAACCCTTAGCAAACTTGTTATCAATACTGTTATGAGCAGTTGCATAAAACAGGAAGTTACTTGTACCCACTGGTATATACATTGTATATACCTTACTTGAGCTATTGGTAAGTGTAGGGTCACTTCCATCTATAGCAGGTCCAGTATAGGAAGATAATGTTAGCTTGTTAGACGCATCCATAGTATTTACAGTGGCTGGAGCACCTGCATAACAGAATAGATTCATGTTATTAATGCCCTGGAACAAGCCCGCACCAGCGTCACCAGCAGTCATACGAGAGCGTTCGCCTGGTTGCGTAACATTGATAACAAACTCCGTTTTGACCGCATTTGTTACAGGATCATAATTCGGATTATTTTCCACATCATCATTTGATGAGCAAGCAGTGAATGAAACTGCACTTACGAGTACTGTCGTACTGAGTAAAGAAAACTTAAACATTTTTTTCATCTTATTTATAATCTTGATTCATAGTTTCATTATATTATGTAGGTTCTGTAGAGCATCTGTATTGCCATGATTAGCAGCACGCTGCAAACATTGCAAAGCCTCCTCACGCTGACCACAAAGCCAAAGCGCTACACCTAAAGCATTTTGGGCTCTTTCATCATCACGAACGTTAGACAGCAAACGCAAAGCCTCATGATGACAATCACTACAGTCGGTAGTAAGCAGTTCGCTTGCCTCATTTATAATTTGTGCATTTTTATCAGGTACATCATCATAGTATATCTTGATTAAACCTGAATAACGCTGCTCTTTTAGCATACGATTACGAATAAATTCCCAAGTACGTCCTCCATCCAACCTACGTAAACGTTTTTCACGAAGCTTGCTATCATCTACATTATTAATAATATCAACAACTTTTTTTAAGTCGATGCCATTATCATAACCTTTTGAAATAAATCCCTGAACACTGTCGCTAAGTTCCATCCAAGCCTCGCCAGCACCTACAGTTTCAAAAATTGAATCTGCAACATTCACCTCTTGCTGGATATAATGTTGTAACGCCTGTGCACGGTTTACAGAAAGTTTCTGGTTATATACGGGATTTCCTTCTACAGATGCGAAACCAACAATTTGTATTTTTCTAATTATACAACTTGTGTCGGCTATCATATTGCGAGTGAGGTCAACGATACGCTTTAATGTCTGCAAATTGTTGCGATAGGCGGGATACAACTTTGAGTTTCCGACACCAAAATAAACAAATAAACCTTTTATGTTCTTAGTTTGAGGTGTATTTAGGTATGGAGTATAATTTGAATACGACTCTACAAAGTCGGTATCATTTTTTAACTGTAGCTGGAATCTACGTTCAGGAACGTAAGACAAAACAGGCTCAAATCGCTTTTCTGCTTCATTGGAGATACTAATCTCTGGGATAGACGACATATCAGCCTCTGAAGACATTACTGCACGACCAGGAATATTATATACAATGCTCAGGCCTAACTGAGGCAAAATAAAGAATTGATTTTTGTTGCCAATCTTTGTGCCACAATGTTCACATTTATATCTATTGAAACTTGTATAGCCCAAAGCGACACCAGCAAAAACTTCGAGATTCCAAAAACGTCCTAAAGGCCATGAATAGCCATAATATGCTCCAACTGCACCAAGGTCACCTTGACGACGTTCATTACGAACAGATTTCCATAAACCGAATGGAAATGTAACGCCACCAACATTATAGTGACTATAAATAAGATTAAAGCCAAAAAAATGATGGATATTAACAGAGTCCGTCCAATAGCGTATATCTGGCGAAATCAACAAATGTTTCCACTTCCGGATTGCTTGATCATTCGTTGGCCATGGATTAAACCCTACAGTGAATCCCATCGACCAATGCTGCGACAAACCAACACCAATACGAAAATTAGGTGTCAATGACGCATCATAAAGCAAATTATTGCTTAACGTCAGGTGTTGGGCAGTCGCTAAATGCGTACTGAATAACAGTATGAATAATATTTTTAAACGGTTAATTGGTTTCATCGTTGTGTGTTTAGTGTATATACTTGAATAAGTATAGCAACAAAATTATATAAAATTGTCAAATAGATTACTTATGCACGTGACTACCTTTTTTAATTTCGTCATTTTTGTCTTTAATTTTGTCAAAAACTCCTAAAATATGGATACTGTACAATATTTTAGTAAGCATAATTTATTATTGTTTTAAGCCACAAAAAATAGCACAATTACAGCCCTGGATTTTAACATCGTCCAATGCTTTTCAATTTGTCAAAACCACTTTATTTATAGGGGAGGGGAGGACACCTCCTAACGATTAAAAGCGCCTCATCACTCTTTTTCAGCTATACTATTGTCTATAGTTTTTCGATAATCTGACGGAGTCATTCCAAAGGCATTTTTAAAATTACGAATAAATGTAGCTGCACTTTTAATACCACATGCTTCTGCTATGGCGTTCATAGTATATTCCGGATGCTCTTTCATAAGAGCAACAGCATAAATCATACGTTTACTATTAATATACCCACTAACATTCATTGATGTGTATTTATTAATAATAGTTGCAAGAACATTTTTATCCACACCCATCAAGTGCATCAATTCATCGCGACCAAAGCCCTGCTCTAAGAATAATTTCTCCTTTGATATTCTGTTATCGGCTTCTTCAAAAATATGTTTATATTTATCCTCTTCTTTTTCTTTATTGTAAGAATTAGTGTTTGCTTTTATAGAATCATTATTAGACAAAATATTATGATAATATACTAATCTTTGCATTGCAGCCGACATCTGGCGATTGCGTTTTCGCTCACGCAAATCATAAAATAAAAGGATTACAGAGATGACCACCAGCATAACAACCACAATCAAGATTATAGTTAACATCATATTACGCTGCGACATCTTCTGCTCACGACTAACAGCTTCACTTACAGAATCAAGACATTGGTTAGAGAACTTTAAACGTAGTGAATCCGCAACATCAAACATACGTTTATAGCACATGGTTGCAGCCTTATAGTTTCCCATCTCACTATACATCTGTGCCTCGCTACTCAATATTTGCACCATAGTAAGACTGATTTCATTTTTATCATCTACAATAATCTGCTTTGAGATTTTAAACATTTCTTGCAACTCTTTATACATCTTTTTATGCTGCATATAAGTTTGCATATAATGCTCTACGGTAACATCCTTTACGCCTAGCTTTTTACCTAAAGCATAGTATTTATCAGCTTCATCAATCCGTCCTATTTCTGTAAAAATCCATGTTCTTATAGAATATAAGCGATATAAAGCCAGCTCTTTACTATTGGCAAACGTATGCCAATAACTATGGCGAATACTCTTTTCCTGCTCAATAGACATATGCATAGCCTCTTTGAACCGCCTATCCCTTATATACATCAGAGATAAATCTGCATAGAAACGACTAAGTTCATTATTACGATATCTATAATCAGAATGCTTCATAGTATTAACTGCTTCAAAGCACTTTGCGTAACTTTCACGCACACTAATGCTATCATGTAATCGCTTACCTAAAGCAAATTGTGCTATAGCTACATATCCATATTGCTGTGCTTTTTTAGCCTCCTGAATGACACGATATGCCGTTTCCGCCAAGTTTTTCTCTTCGCCGAGAATATCATACGAGTCCATCAAGAATTTTAAAATTTTCAACCTTATATGTATGCTATCACGCAATGACTTATCATCTGGAATATTCTTATAATAATTCACAGCATGCCTATACAAATGTGCCTTAAAGTATAGATTTCCTTTCTCCATTTCTGCCTTCCAATTAGGTATTATATGGCGATTGGACATAGTTTCAATAATATTCAAAGCTTTTGGTAGATTAGTCGAACTAAGTCTGTAAGCATTTGTAATAGTAAGTTGAGTATCAGAATGTTGTTTAGCAGACATAGTTGACACTGCAACAACAAGAGCAAATATAATTAGTAAATAGCGTTTTAGTTTCATGGAGAGTCAATTTTATTTGCTAACAAAGGTAATAAAAAATAATACAAGTAATAGTTATATTAACTTTTTTAACTAAAGTTTTTTTATTTTTCATGTGTAGCTAATTACTTATTTTGTCATACATGCCACCTTAAACAAGAAATACAAGTTAAAGTTGTTGTGCTATTTATCATAATCACGATTATAAGTGTGTAAAAAAGGCATATATCTTGTGTCATGATAACGTATAAGTAGCATATTAGCAGCATATAGACAGCGTATTGCCAGTATATAGGCAGCATATTACTCCTCTATATGTTCAGTTGTTGCTCAGCATTCCTTCAGTTCATCTGCAGTATATGTTCAGTGTATCACTGGACAAGTACTGGACAAGTACTGGACATATACACTGTTAATATGCTGCTTATATGCTGCCTATAAGGAGGCTATAAGCAGTTAAAAAGCATAAAAAAGGCAATCTCTAAAATAGAGACTGCCTTAATAAATTGGTTAATCAATCTATGAAAAAATATAGTAAACACTATTGAGAGCTATGCAATAGCGATTTGTCGCTGAACCTTTCCTACCTTCTCTGCCAACTTAGGCATAGTAATTGTGAGCACACCGTTTTCAACTTTAGCAGAAATAGAGTCTTTATCAACATTCTCTGGTAAAGTATATGTCTGTTGGTAATTACCATAAGAGAATTCACGACGGAGAAAATGTTCATTCTTATTTTCTTCCTTGTGTTCAAACTTGTTTTCAATAGCAAGTTCAAGATCACCATCATTATTGATTGTTACACGACAGAATTCTTTCTTTATGCCAGGAACAGCAACTTCCATCGTATAAGCCTTGTCACTCTCCTTGACGTTTACAGCTGGTGCCGTAGCATTCATGCGACTAAGAGCTCTTGTGTCAAAGAAATCATCAAATGCATTGTCTAACCAATTGTTCTGTAAAACTGGAAATAACATAATCAATACCTCCTAATTATCTTTTAGTTGTTTATATTTTCTACGAAGATTTCGGTTATTATTCAACCTCATCTTCACACTATAAAATACAATAAATGTGCCTTGAATTAAATATATGGCATTTTGTCAGCAAAGATTAAAAAATTTAAGTATTACTGCCAAAAATGACACATCAATTTATTGTAACAAACACACATATTATAATTACTGAAGTTTCGTAAGTGAATATACTCTGTATTTTTCTCTTAATATAAAAGAAAATAAAGACGAAAAGAGCATTCTGCTCTTATG